>Ga0268248_100098_pt1 | contig 71583 bp, 61 predicted proteins | sample AgamicAtAme_FD_200856 | JGI IMG/M metagenome (GOLD analysis project Ga0268248, IMG submission 200856) | Agave microbial communities from Guanajuato, Mexico - At.Am.e (v2) (version 2) | ecosystem: Host-associated > Plants > Phyllosphere > Phylloplane/Leaf | place: Guanajuato, Mexico | collected... | reverse complement strand
TCGGTCATGCCGATGGGGCCTTCCAGCGCTTCGACGATCTGCGCCAGGGTAATCTCCCCGGCCGGCCGCGCCAGGCGGTAGCCGCCGTTGACGCCGCGGAAGGATTCGACCAGCCCCGCATGCCCCAGCGACTTGAGCAGCTTGCTCACGGTGGGCAGTTCCAGGCGCGTCTCATCGGCGATCTGCGCCGTGCTGAGCACGTCGTCCGGGTGGGCAGTTCCAGGCGCGTCTCATCGGCGATCTGCGCCGTGCTGAGCACGTCGTCCGGGTGGGCGGCGATGCAGGTCATCACCACCGTGGCGTAGTCGGTGAGTCGGCTGACGCGGAGCATGGGGATATCGGCCAGGGGACTGCGGGAATCGGTACCAAAATGGTACTGATTAATGACCTGGGGGTCAAACCGCGGCGATGCACCAAAAGCGGGAATCCGTCTGGCCGCGATGCGCTGTTTGCGGGCAATCTCGCGGGGCGCGGGGGCGCCCTCGCCGTCTTCCCTGCGCAGGCGGGGATCCAGCGCCTTTCGCAACCCATTGAAGTCACTGGATTCCCGCCTGCGCGGGAATGACGGTGAGGGGTGCCAGACCGAGCGGGAGTCCCCATGGCACGCATCCTGCTGCACCGCGACATATCGACCGCTCGGGGAGCGCTGGGGATGAAGTGGATTACGGCCATCATCAAGCCGTTCACGCTGGACGACGTTCGCCAGGCGCTGACGGAGGTGGGCGTGACGGGCATGACCGTCACCGAGGTGAAGGGGTTTGGCCGCCAGCACGGGCACACCGAGCTCTACCGGGGCGCCGAGTACGTGGTGGATTTCCTGCCCAAGCTGAAGCTGGAGGTGGCGGTGGCGGACGAGCAACTGGACCGCGCCGTGGAAGCCATCATCGGTGCCGCCCGCACCGGCAAGATCGGCGACGGCAAGGTGTTCGTGAGCGAGCTGGAGCAGGCCATCCGCATTCGCACGCAGGAGGTCGACGTCGATGCCTTGTAAGCAGGGAATAGGGAATCGGGAATCGGGAATCGGAATGGCGCGCACGCTGGCGCGGCTCGGGTTCGTGGGCGCGGGCGTACTGGCAAGCATGCCTGCCTGGGCGCAGGCCGCCGCCCCCACGCATATCGACAGCGGCGACACCGCGTGGATGCTCACGGCCACCGCGCTCGTGCTGCTGATGACCATTCCCGGCCTGGCGCTGTTCTACGGCGGCATGGTGCGCGCGAAGAATCTGCTGTCGGTGCTGATGCAGTGTTTCGCCATCACCGCGCTGGTGTCGGTGCTGTGGATGCTCTACGGCTACTCGCTCGCCTTCAGCACCGAGGGCATGCAGGCGCACGTGACCAACCTGCACTCGTTCATCGGCGGACTGGATCGCGGCTTTCTCGCCGGGCTGACGCCGGACTCGCGCTACCAGACGGTGCCGGAAAGCGTGTTCGTGATGTTCCAGCTCACCTTCGCCATCATCACGCCCGCGCTGATCATCGGCGCCTTCGCCGAGCGCATGAAATTCAGCGCGCTGCTGTGGTTCAGCGGGCTGTGGCTGACCATCGTCTACCTGCCGGTGGCGCACATGGTGTGGAGCGGACCAGGCTCCTTCCTCGGTGATCTGGGCGTACTCGATTTCGCCGGCGGCACCGTGGTGCACATCAACGCCGGCATCGCAGGCCTGGTGGCGTGCCTGGTGATCGGCAAGCGCCGCGGCTATCCCAACGTGCCGATGCCGCCGCACAACCTGGGCTATACCGTGATGGGCGCCAGCCTGTTGTGGCTGGGCTGGTTCGGTTTCAACGCGGGCTCCGCCGTCGCGGCGAACGGCAGTGCCGGCATGGCGATGCTGGCGACGCAGGTGGCCACGGCCGCCGCCGCGCTGGGCTGGCTGTTCGTCGAGTGGATAGTGCATGGGCGCCCCAGCGTGCTGGGCATCGTCTCCGGCGCCGTGGCCGGCCTCGTCGCGGTCACGCCGGCGGCCGGCACCGCCGGGCCGGGCGGCGCGTTGGTGCTGGGCCTAATCGCGGGCGTGATCTGCTTCTTCAGCGCCACACGGCTCAAGCACAAGCTCGGCTATGACGATTCGCTGGACGTGTTCGGCGTGCATGCCGTCGCCGGCATCGTCGGCGCCCTGCTCACCGGCCCGCTGGCATCGCCTAAGCTGGGCGGCTTCGGCACGGTGGAATCGCTGGGGGGCCAGCTGTGGATCCAGGCCAAGGGCGTGGGCTTCACGGTGGTGTGGAGCGCGGTGCTGAGCCTGCTGATCCTCAAGCTGATCGACTGGACGCTGGGACTGCGCGTGGACGACGAGCAGGAGCAGATCGGCCTGGATATTTCGCTGCACGAAGAGAAGGCCTACAACCTCTCGTAATAGCTTTTCATGGCCCCTCTCTCCCCTGTCTGGGGAGGCGGATGCGGAGAGAGGGGCCGCCTTTTGCCAGCGCTATGCGCCTACAGTTCGCGCGCCGCTGCCGCTAAGCTGCACGGCAACGCCCTTTGCCGCATGCCATGACCACCGCTTCCGAACGCGCCGCCGCACGACTGGCCTGGACCCGCGCCACCCTGGGTGACGCCACGCTTGAACTCGCACCGGCGTCCTCCGATGCCAGCTTCCGCAGTTACTGGCGCGTGGAGCGCGGCGGCAAGAGCTGGATCGTGATGGATTCGCCCCCGGCGCAGGAAGATCCGCGTCCATGGGTACGCATCGGCGAACGCCTCGCCGCCGCCGGCATCCACGTGCCCAAGGTGTACGCCAGCGATCTCGACCAGGGCTTCCTGCTGATCGAGGACCTGGGCCATCGCCTCTATCTGCCGCGCCTGAACGACGAGACGTTCGACTCCCTGTACAGCGACGCGATGGATGCGCTGCTGCTCATGCAGACGCGCGTGGAGCACGCCGACCTGCCACCGTTCGATCACGCCATGCTGGTGAAAGGCCTGGAGGTGATGCCGGAATGGTTCCTGCAGCGGCACCTGGGCTACACGCCCACCTGTGGCGACTGGGACGTGCTGGAGGCGGCGTTCACCACCATCATCCACAACGCGCTGGAGCAGCCGCGCTGCTTTGTGCACCGCGATTACCACAGCCGCAACCTGCTCATCGTGGACCACAACACCCCCGGCGTCATCGACTTCCAGGGCGCGCTGTCGGGCCCCATCACCTACGACCTGGCATCGCTGCTGCGCGACGCCTATGTGGTCTGGCCGCGCGAATGGGTGGAACGCTGGGTGGAACGCTATCGCTGGATGCTGCGGCGCGCCGGCGTGATCGATGCCTCCACGACCAGCAAGCAATTCCTGCGCTGGTTCGACCTCACCGGCCTGCATCGCCACGTGCGCGTGCTCGGCCAGTTCTATCGCCTGTGGTATCGCGATGGAAAGCCGGGTTATCTCGCTGACGTGCCGCGTGTCTACGACTACATCATCCAGGTCGCGGGCAGTTATCCGGAGCTGGCCGATTTCGTCGCATTGCTGAAGCGCCATGCGGAAGGCCGCGATCTGACGCAGGTTCGCGCATGAGGCACGCCCTGGTCTTCGCCGCCGGCCTGGGCGAGCGCATGCGTCCGCTCACCAACCACACGCCCAAGCCCTTGCTGAAGGTGGGCGGCAAGGCGCTGATCGAATGGCACCTGGAAAAACTCGCCGCCATCGACGTGCGCTACGTGGTGATCAACACCTCGCACCTCGCCGAGCAGTTTCCCGAAGCGCTGGGCGACGGCTCGCGCTGGGGCATGCGCATCCGCTACGCGTATGAAGGCCCCACGCCGCTGGAAACCGGCGGCGGCATGCTCAATGCGCTGAGCCTGCTGGGGCCGGAGCCCTTCATCGTCATCAGCGGCGACGTGTGGACCGATGCCCCGTTTGCCACCCTGCCCGTCGAGCCGGCCGGCGCGGCGCATCTGCTGCTGGTGGACAACCCGCCGCATCATCCCGATGGCGACTTCAGCCTCGATGCGCAAGGCCTGATCCAGGACGACGGCGCACCACGCCTCACCTATAGCGGCATCGGCGTATTTCGCCGCGAACTGCTCGACGGGTGGCGGGACGTCATCCACGATGCCGGAGCGCAGCAGAAGCCGCCTCGCTTCAAGCTGAGGCCATTGCTCGAACGCGCCATTGCCCGCCAGCAGCTCAGCGGCAGCCACTACCGTGGCGCATGGGCCGATGTGGGCACGCCCGAGCGGCTGCGCGAACTCGACGAACATCTACGCCGTTGAGAGCCTGCTCAAAGTTTTCCCTCAACGTCTTGTACCCCTCGCCGTCATTCCCGCGAAAGCGGGAATCCAGCGTCTTTCGCTTTGGCACTCAGCGCTAAAAGGCACTGGATTCCCGCTTTCGCGGGAATGACGGTGAGGATACCCGGGGCTTGCAGGCAGCCGGCTGAAAGGTCGCCCGCGCAAAATCCTGCCGGATTGGATGCCGCCGGGCGCCGGCGGTATCCTAAACCGCCCGGTTCTGTAGAGCGCCCCTCGCTGCTTCCCACCTGCAGGACCGTCCACGTTTCCTCGCAAGGTGTCGACGATGTCCGAACTGTGGTCCCAACTGGTCAGCTGGTTCGCCAGCCATGGCGTGCTGCCGGTGCTGCGGTTCCTGCATCTGGAAGGCCTTGCCGGCGATCCGGGCGATATCTCCGCCTCGCTGCTTATCGCCGCGTTCCAGCTGTGCGTGATCGGGCTGATCTTCCGCCCGCTGGAAAGCATCGTGCCGGCGGAAAAATGGGAGAACCGCAAGCTCACCAAGGTCGACTTCCAGTACACGGTGATGATGCTGGTGGGCATCTTCCCGATCTTCAGCTATCTCATCCTCACGCCCATCGCCAACTATTTCGGCGGCCCGGACACCGGCCCCGGCGATGCCAGCGCCTCGCCCCTCGCCATCACGCACTGGGTGCCGTGGCTGAAGCAGCATCCATGGCTGCTGTTCGGCTGCTACTACGTGGTCTACGACCTCGTGTACTACTGGATGCACCGCCTGCAGCACGCGCTGCCCTGGTGGTGGGCGCTGCACAGCATGCATCACAGCACGCGCCAGATGAGCTGCTGGACGAACGACCGCGGCAGCCTCATCGACGGTTTCATCCAGTCGATGATCCTGGCCTGCGTGGGCATCGTGATGGGCGTGGAGCCCGAGCAGTTCGCGTGGCTGGTGCTGATGGGCGAACTGGTGCAGAACTTCTCGCATGCGAACGTGCGCATCGCCTTCGGCCCGGTGTTCAACCGCGTGCTGGTGTCGCCGAAGTTCCATCGCCTGCACCACATGCTGGTCGATCCCACGCGCCCCAACCTGCACAACTGCAACTTCGGCCAGGTGTTCTCGATCTGGGACGTGATCTTCGGCACCGCGCTGTACAACGAACCGCTGCGCCCCACCGGCGTGGGCGACCCGATGGTGGACGACGACAACAACCACGGCCTCATCGGCCTGCATTGGAATGCCGCCAAGCGCTTCTGGGGCGCGGTGCGCCGTCCGGCGGGCTGGAAGTTCGGCGAGGTCGCCTTCGGGCCGGACTACGTGCCGATCCCGGTGGACCAACTGGATCTGCATGGCCTTGCCCATCATGTGCTGCAGAAGGCGCCAGCCGGCGACACGCCGCGCGCCGATGTCGACACCGCGCCCGAGCCCGCCACCACCGCCTGAACGCCCATAAAAAAAGCCGCCCGGGGAAGGCGGCTTGCGGGAACAACTAACCAGTGACCTGATTTACCTGCCCGAAGTGACCGCGCGGCGCCGGGAGGGCTACTCCGCGCGGGTTTGGCCGAGAGTCTCGGCCGGGGAGCCCATCAGAAGTCGTACGTGACCGAGAAGCGGCCGTAACGCGGCGTGGTCTGGTACAGCGAGGCGCCGTACGAGTTGGACACCGTATAGGGCGCCGTCTCGTAGGTCGCGTCGATCACCGTCGGCTGGCGTTCGTTGAACACGTTGAAGATGTTGAAATTGAACGCGAGCTTGCTGTCCGCGAAGGCCGGACGGTAGGTCACGCCCAGATCCATGATCTTCTGCCACGGCAGGCGGCCAATCTTGCCGAGCACCGACGGCGTGCCGTCGCACCAGCGATAGGCCGAGCCGTAGCTGACCGGGTCACTCTCATTCGTGCCGTAGTAGCCCAGGCAGGCCTTCGGCGCGCCGGACAGGATGCGCACCGCGCCGGACACCATCCACTCGGGCGAGATCATGTAGGTGCCGTAGGCCTTCAGCTGATGCGTGCGGTCGTTGGAGAGCACGCCGTTGCTGTTGACCATGAGCGAGGCGGCATCCCAGTCCTGCGTCTTGGAGATGTCGTCCTGGCCGATGGTGGACAGCACCTGGCCTTCCGTATTGCCGTAGCTGCGCGAGAAGGTGTAATCCACGCGCGCCTGCCAGCGGCCATCGAACGGATGCTCCAGGAACAGGTCCAGCGCGTAGTACTTGCGCTTGGCGCCGGAGGTGAAGCCCCAGTCGCTGTTGGACATGCTCACCTTCTCGTAGCCGCTGCCGTCCACCTTGGACAGCAGGAAGTCGTTGGTGCGGCCGGGGTTGAAGATCAGGCAGCCGTTGGGCAGGTTGACCGAATCGACATCGATGCCCTGCGCTTCCACCTTCGCCGCGAGGCGATCCATGTCGCACACGTCGTCGATGGCCGAGCGCAGCTTGCGCAGCGTGCCCTTGGCGCCGTACACCCAGTTCGCGCCCAGCGTCTTGTTGAAGCCCAGGATCATCTCGTCCTGGTACTGCGACTTGAGGTTGGACGCGGTCACCGTCTTCGCATCCGGCGTCTGGCCGTATTCGCCGTTGGACGACACCGGGCCCGGGCCGATCGGCGTCAGGCCGGTGGGGTTGCCATTGGCGTCGATGCCCGTATAGGTGAAGTACTCGTTGGTGTAGGTGGACGGCGAAGCACCGCGGATCGCCACGCTGTTGGGCAGCGCGAGGTAGTAGCGGCCGAGGTTGCCGAACACCTTGAAGGTGGAATCGCCGAACACGTCCCAGCTGAAGCCCAGGCGCGGCGCCCACTGGTTCTTGTTCTTCACGTACGACTCGCCCACCGCGTTGTAGTTGGTGAACTGGTCGTCGCGCAGGCCCAGGCTCAGCAGCAGCTTGTCGTTGACCTGCCAGCGATCCTCGAGGTACTGCGCCTTCTGGTCCACCGACATGCTGGTGGTGGTGATGAAGATGTACTTGCGCACGTAGTAGCCGTTGCCGCCCGGCGCGCCCACGCCCAGGCCGGGCACCAGCGGCACGGTCGGGTCCGTCGCGTGGCCGTAGCGCCACCAGTAGCCGGGGCCGCTGGTCTGCTGGCCTTCGTCGGTGGCAGCGAAGTGCATGTTGTCGATGCCGGCCGCCAGCGTGTGGTCGCCCAGCTTGTATTCCACGTCCAGGCGCAGGCCGTGCGTCTTGTTCTTGGCGTTGGGGTTCTTGATGTACTGGATCGTGTTGTTGTTGCGGATCGGCGTGCCGCCGGTGATCGCCGGATCCTCGCTGGTCGCGCCGCTCAGGTAGGCCAGGCTGGGGTCCACGCCAGGCACGTTGGAGTAGTCGATGGCGCGGTTCTGGCCGTAGGTGGCCGAGAAGGTCAGGTTGTCGGTGATGTAGCTGGTGTACTTGCCGATGTAGATGTCCGAACCGGTCTTGGTGTGCGTGTCGTACCCGAGGAAGCCGCCTTCCTTGCCGTTGCCGCCGGCCGAGTAGTCATAGACGTACTGCGTGCCGCTGTACGAGGTCTTGTTGGAAATGCCGGTCAGCTCGAGGATGTTGCTGTCGTTGATGTTCCAGTCCAGCTTCACGTAGTACTTGGGGATGTCGTACTTGTAGTACGTGTTGTTCGGCTGGGCCACGCTGGCGCTGGAGGTGCTCAGGCCCTCCTGCTTTTCCGCTTCGGCGGCGACGAAGAAGTACAGCTTGTCCTTGATCAGCGGACCGCCCACGTAGGCGTCGTAGGTGGTGTTCCACTTCACGTTGTTCTTGCGCGAACGGTACGCGGTGCCCGGCAGCGAGTCGTCGGTGTATTCGAAGCCGTTGGGCAGCGAGGCGTTGGGGAACATCACCGTCTTGGGATCTTCCGCCAGGAACTTGGGCGACCACAGGATCTGTCCGCCGAAGTGCCAGTCGTTGGTGCCGCGCTTGCCCACCTGGCTCATCACGCCGCCGTCGGAGCGGCCGTACATGGCGCTGTAGCCGCCGGTGTAGATTTCCTGCTGGTCGATGGCGCCATAAGGCAGGCCGATGCCGCCGAGGTTGCTGAGCGGATCGGTGGTGTTGTAGCCGTTGATGTAATAGGCGTTCTCGCTCACCGAGGAGCCGCCGAAGGACACCACGTTCGAGCCCGCCTTCTGGCCCTGGAAGTAGTCACTGCCCTGCACCACGCCCGGCGCGAGCAGCGCGATGGCCTCGGCGCTGCGCGCCAGCGGCAGGCGCTCGAGCGTCTTGGAATCGATCACGGTGCGCGAATCCACCGACGACACGTCGATGGCCGGCAAGGCGTTGGCGCTCACCGTCACCGAGGCCAGCGACTTCGCCGACGCCGCCGAGGCGAACGACACCTCCGTACCGGCATTCACGGTGATGGCGACGTTGTCGCGCGTGTCGACGGTGGCGCCGTTCTTCTGCAGCGTCACCGTGTAGGTGCCCAGCGGCAGGTTGCTGAAGCGATAGCGGCCACCGGCGTCGACCGTGGCCGAACGCGTGACGCCGGTGGTGCCGGTGACCGTCACGGTCTCCCCGGCCTCGGCCTGGCCGAAGATGGTGCCGGTGGTGGACTGCGCCATGGCCACGCCGGCCAGGCCCAACGTCAGCGCGGCCGCCAACGACGACCGGCGCAGGACGCGGTGATTGAAACGACTAACCTTCATCAACTGGATCTCCCCGAACCGCCCTGAAAAGGGCAACAAAGTCCCGACCAGCCATCCCTTACGGGCCGGTAGTTCATGTTTCTGGCTGATGCGGGCCGGAGGTCCCCCCTGCGGCGCCGCGTTAAAGGCTTCCAGCGACCTGGAATGCCCGCGACCGCCCATCCCAAAGCTGTCGCAAAGCTGACGAAAAGAAAGCCTTTATTGAAAATAGAGTGCTTTCTTACGAAATGTCAACTTTATTTAACGATATGGATCGATATAAGACAGTCAAGCGAAGGCTGGCCGTAATTTTGTGCGTCAAGTCTCAATGCCTTCATACAGTTCGGGCTCCGTAACTCAGGCGAGCGGACGCCACGCATACCCGTCGCCGGACACATCCAGCCGGCCCCATCCGGGAAAGGGCGCGTGCGCTGCGGCGACCAAGTCGCCCCGACGACACGCCTGCGCCAGGAAAGCCGCGCGGGTGCGCCTAGCCTGCGCCGGCTCGCTGTCGTAGCAGACGGTGACGCCGGGATCGGCCAGTTGCACGGACGCGACGTGGAACAGGTCGCCGCAGAACACGACGTCTCCCTCGCCCGTATGCAGCCGATAGCCCGTGTGCCCGCAGGTGTGTCCCGCCAAGGGCTCCGCCGTCAGGGCTCCCCAGGAAGCGCCAGGATCGAAAACCCGATAGCGCCCTTCCGCCATGTACGGCGCGAGCACTTGGCGCGCGTGGTCGAACGTCGCGCGCACGCTGGCATCCACCGCGTCACGACCGGCTTCATCCAGCCAGAAGGCCGCCTCCGCGCGCGGCACGTGGACCACGGCGCGCGGGAACACCGCCATGCCGTGGCGCGTCAGGCCGCCGATATGGTCCGGATGAAGATGCGTCAGCAGCACCGTGTCGATCTGCTCAGGATGCAGCCCTGCCGCCGCCAGCTGCGCCGACATGCCGCCCAACGTTGCATCCTGCAGATCGCCCGCACCCGCATCGACCAGCACGCGATGCGCGCCATCCTCGATCAGGAATGCGTTGACGTGGCTGCTGACGACGTCGCCAAGACGAGCGCGCTCCAGCAAGGCCTGCATGGGCGTTTCGCCACCGCGAAGCACATCGAGAACCGACAACGCGAAATGGCCATCGCACAGCGCCGTGATCGTCGTGCCGCCAAGCTGCAAGCGGCGGAAACCCGCAGCGCCCTCTGATCGAGGTGCTGGCGAAGGGGATGACAGGAACAGCGCGTGATCGTCAATGCACATCGTGGGAGCTCCAGGGAAAGGAGCCCTAGCGTGCCCATCGCCGCGGTGCACGCACACTGACGCAAAAATGCGTCAGCCCTTCAGGAATGTTCGGGCCCTTCGTCGGCGGCTGGCCCCAGCAGGCGCATCGCGGTATCCGCCAGTGCGCGAACTCCACGCATGCTTCGCATGTCCTCGTGGTAGCCCATCCAGATATGGCGCGACGGCGGCGCGTCGCCCAACTCCACGCGAATCAAACCCTCGGTTGCGTCGCCGACGGCGCGCGGCAGCACGGCCAGTCCCATGCCTTGCTGGCACAGGCGCGCCTGCAAGGCCCGATGATTGGCGACGACGGCCACGCGTGCGCGCGGCAGCGCCTCCCGCAGCCATTCCGTTTCCGGATAGCTGTGCTCGGAGGTATCCATGACGATAAGGTTCGCCCCGCCGCCATCGCCACGCGCGACGCGCGGCTGATCGCGATGCGCATACAGGTCGTAGTCGACGCGCAGCAGCCGGCATTGCACGACACCGGGCTCGTCGAACGGCACCACACGGAACACGATGTCCGCCTCGCGCCGGGACAGGTCGAAGCGTCGCGAACTCACCATCAGTTCCGGCAGCACATCCGGATGCTCGCGTCGCAGCGCGTCGATGACGGGCGGCAGCACGTAGGTGGCGAACCAGTCGGCCGAGGAAATGCGCAGCGGGCCCGACACGCCATCGTCGCTCGCCAAGCGGCGCTGGAAGGCCATGGCGGCGCTCTCCATCTCTTCGGCCACGGCCAGCACCCGCGCGCCCGCCTCCGTCAGGAGGATGCCGTTGTCGTGCCGCTGGATCAGCGGCTGGCCCACGTCATGTTCCAGCGCGCGTATTCGTCGCCCGACCGTGGGATGGCTGAGTTGCAGGGTGCGCGCTGCCGCGCCCAGCGATCCCTTGCGCGCCACGGCGAGAAAGATGCGAACGTCGCTCCATTCCATGTGCGGACTCCTGTGCGGCCCCGACACTGTGGGTGCGCGCGCGACGTTCGACAAGGGCGCTCGAACGAAAGAAGGCCCGGGTTTCCCCGAGCCTTCCCATGTCCATCGGCGGAACGGACGCCTTACGGGCGGCGTGCCAGCTCCGGGTTTTCCTTGGTCTTGGGCATCAGGTCCTGCTTGGACACGCCCAGCCACAGCAGGATGGGGCTCGCCACGAAGATCGAGGAGAGCGTACCCACCAGGATGCCGATCAGCATGGTGATGGCGAAGCCGTGCACCGCCGGGCCACCGAAGAAGTACAGCGCGGCCATGGTGATCGCGGTGAACAGCGCGGTGATGATGGTTCGCGACAGCGTGTTGTTGATCGAGCGGTTGAGGATCTCTTCCGGCTCTGCCTTGCGGGCCAGGCGGAACAGTTCGCGCACGCGGTCGAACACCACCACCTTGTCGTTGATGGAGTAGCCGATCACCGCCAGCACCGAGGCCAGCACCGTCAGGTCGAACTCACGCTGCACCAGCGCGAAGATGCCCACCGTCACCAGGGCGTCGTGCGCCTCGGTGACGATGGCCGCCACGGCAAAGCGCCACTCGAAGCGGATGCCCAGGTACAGGCCGATGCCCAGCACCACCACGATGGCGGCGACGATACCGTCGCTGCGCAGCTCCTCGCCGACCGCCGAGCCCACGTAGTCGCGGCTCTTGAGCTTGGCGTCGGGGCGTGCGGCCTGCAGGGTCTTGGTGACGTCCTCGGCGATCTTGTCCAGGTTCACCTTGCCGCCGTTGGCCACGCCCGAGTTCGGGTCGTCCTTCGGCTGCAGGCGGATGGACACTTCCTTGGTGCCGCCCAGGCTCTGCACCAGGGCATGCTCCATGCCGCCCTTCTCCAGGGCGTCGCGTACTTCGCCGACCTGCACGGGCTGGTCGTATTCCATCACCAGCGACACGCCGCCGGTGAAGTCCAGGCCATAGTTGAGGCCCTTCACCGCGATCAGCGCGATGGAGGCCAGCATCAGCAGCACGGCGATGCCGACACTGAACTTCCTCATGCCGAGGAAGTTCACGTTTGCGTTGTGGTTGAAGATTTCCATGAGTTCCTGTTCCTCTTCAGACCGACAGCGTCTTGAGCTTGCGATGACCGTGGATCAGCGCGGTGATCGCGTGCGTCACGGTGACCGAGGTGAACATCGAGGTCAAAATACCGATTAGCAGCGTCACGCCGAAGCCCTTGATCGGGCCCGAGCCCATCGTGGTCAGCGCCAGCGCGGCGATCAGGTGGGTGACGTTGGCATCGAGAATGGTGGCCCACGCCTTGTCGTAACCGGCGCGGATGGCCGCATGCGGCGAGGAACCGTTGCGCAGTTCTTCGCGTATGCGTTCGCAGATCAGCACGTTCGCGTCGATCGCCATGCCCAGCGTCAGCACGATACCGGCGATGCCCGGCATGGTGAGCGTCACGCCCACCGCCGACATCACCGCGATCAGGATCACCAGGTTGAAGAACAGCGCCACGTCGGCCACCAGGCCAAAGAGCTTGTAGTAGACGGCGGCGGCGAGCAGCACCAGGGCAAGGCCCAGGGTCACGGCGCGCAGGCCCTTGGCGATGTTGTCCTGGCCCAGGCTGGGACCGATCACGCGCTCCTCGACGATGTCCACCGGCGCGGCCAGCGAACCGCCCTTGAGCAGCAGCGCCAGCTCGGAAGCTTCCTTCGGGCTGCGCAGGCCGGTGGTCTGGAAGTTCTTGCCGAACACACCGTTGATGGTGGCGTAGTTGATCACCTCCTCGGTGATCTTCGGCGTGCGCACTTCCTTGCCGTCGACGACCTTGGTGTCGACCACGCGCTCCACGTACACCACGCCCATCGGGCGGCCGACGTTGCCGGTGGTGAAGTCCAGCATCTTCTTGGCGCCGGCCGCATTCAGCGTGACCGACACCGCGGGGCTGCCGCTCTGCTGGTCGAAGGACGAGGAGGCATCCACCAGCTGGTCGCCGGTGACGATGATGTTCTTGCTCAGCAGGTACGGACGACCGTCGCGATCCTTGTACAGGCGCGCATCCGGCGGAACGATGCCGGTGCGCGCGGCATCCACGGCCTGCTGCGGGTTGCCGTAGCCGGCGCGGTATTCCAGCGTGGCGGTGGCGCCGATGATCTTCTTGGCCTCGGCCGTGTCCTGCACGCCGGCCAGCTCGACCACGATGCGGCTGTCGCCCTGCTGCTGGATGATCGGCTCGGACACGCCCAGCGCGTTGATGCGGTTGCGCAGCGTGCCCAGGTTCTGGCGGATGGTGTTGAGCGAGAGCTCACGCAGCTTGTCCGGACGCACCACGGCATTGATCGGGAAGCGATCGCCGGTGGTGGCGCCGTCCGTCAGCGTGAGGTCGGGGTAGTCGGCGGCGATGGCGTTGGCGGCCGCCGTGCGGTCCTCGGCGGACTTGAGCACCACCGACACGCCCTGCCCGCGCTGCGCGTTGCGCACCACCGATTCGTAGCGGATGTTCTTTTCGCGCAGCAGGCTGCGGATGTCGTCCGCATAGCGCGTTTCCTGCTTGTCGATCACGTCGTCCTGATCGACCTGCATGAGGAAGTGCACGCCGCCCTGCAGGTCCAGGCCCAGCGGCATCGACTTCGCGCCGATGGCGATCAGCCAGTGCGGCACGGTGGACTTGAGGTTGAACGCCACCGTGTAGTCGTCGCCCAGCGCGGCCTTGATCGCGTCGGACGCGCTCTTCTGTGCGTCGGGATTGGCGAAGCTGGCGAGCAGGTGGTCGCCGTTGAGCTCGACGCCGGTGCTGGCCACGTTCGCCTTGGCGAGCGCGTCGGTCACTTTCTGTCGAAGCGACTGGTCGACCGTGCCGTTGCGGTTGGCCGTGATCTGCACGGCAGGCACCGGCAGGAACACGTTGGGCAACGCATAGACAATGCCGAGCACCAGTACGATGGCGACCAGCGCATATTTCCAGCGTGGAAAATCACTCATGCCTTGAATCCGTCAAAAGCCGCGGCATGAGGCAGGCCGCGGCGAGCAATGCATCGTGTGGAACCGGGACCCCTCCGCCCCGGCAAGTCGTCAGGACGACTTCAGCGTGCCCTTGGGCAGGACCTGCTGCACGGCGCCCTTCTGCAGCTTGATCTTCACATTCGGCGCGATCTCGACCGTGACGAAGCTCTCACCGATGTCGTCCACGCGGCCGGCAATACCGCCATTCGTGACCACTTCGTCGCCCTTGGCCAGGGCGGAGATCATCGCGCGATGCTCCTTCTGGCGCTTCATCTGCGGGCGGATCATGACGAAGAACATGACCACCAGCAGCAGGATCGGCAAGGCCAGACCCATCAGGGGATTGCCCTGCTGGCCGGCTGCGGGAGCGGCCTGGGCCAGCACGAACGACATCGGAAGATTCATCAGCTTGTCTCGCAAGTAGCGGTATTGACAGAGTTTTCTGACAACACCTGATAAAAGATCGTGGATTATGCCACGCGCCCCCGGGCCCTGCATGCGCCGCAAGGCCCACCCGGCAAAGGTTCTGGCGTCAGAGCGGGCGGTTTCCAAGGGGCTGGACCGGGGCGCGGCACCGAAGGTTCCCCGAGACCTCCTACCCCGTCATTCCGGCGCAGGCCGGAATCCAGTAGCGACCACGCAGGATTTTCGCCCAAAGGCCGCATGCTCCTCGCGACAACCGTGTCATGAGGCCACTGGATTCCGGCCTGCGCCGGAATGACGGGCGTGAACGGAACGGTTGAATCGCGTCAGGGTGCCGACACAGACTTTCCCCGGATTGCGCTGCGCTCCATCCGGGCTACGGTGGACGGTCGCCTCAAGCGGCCACACCACCTGCCCTTCGTGCGTAGAACTCCGCCACGAAGTCGTCCAGCTTCCCTGCGGCAATCGCGTCGCGCAGGCCGGCCATCAGGCGCTGGTAGTGACGCAGGTTGTGCATGGTGGCGAGCTGGCTGCCGAGGATCTCGTTGCAGCGGTCCAGGTGGCGCAGGTAGGCGCGGCTGAAGCCGTTGCTGCAGGCGTAGCAGTCGCAGCCTTCCTCGATCACGCGGGTGTCCAGCGCGTACTTGGCGTTGCGGATGCGCAGCGTGCCCTGGTCGGTGAACAGGAAGCCGTTGCGCGCGTTGCGCGTGGGCATCACGCAGTCGAACATGTCGATGCCGCGACGCACCGCTTCCACGATGTCCTCCGGGCGGCCCACGCCCATCAGGTAGCGCGGCTTGTCGGCCGGCAGCAGGGGCACGGTGAAATCCAGCGTGTGGTTGCGTTCCGCCTCGGGTTCGCCCACCGCCAGGCCACCGACGGCATAACCGTCGAAGCCGATGTTGACCAGGCCTTCCGCCGAGCGCCGGCGCAGATTCTCGTACACGCTGCCCTGCACGATGCCGAACAAGGCATTGGGGTTTTTCAGGTCATTGAAGGCGCGGCGCGAACGCTCGGCCCAGCGCAGGCTGAGCTCCATCGACGTGGACGCCACCTTTTCCGTCGCGGGATACGGCGTGCATTCGTCGAAGATCATCGCGATGTCCGAATCGAGCACCTTCTGGATGCGCATCGATTCTTCCGGCGACAGGAACACCCTGGAGCCATCCACCGGCGAGGCGAACGCCACGCCTTCCTCGGTGATCTTGCGCTTGTGCGCCAAAGAGAACACCTGGAAACCGCCGGAATCCGTGAGGATGGGCTTGTCCCAGCCGATGAACTTGTGCAGCCCGCCGAACTGCTCGATCACCTCGAGGCCGGGGCGCAGATACAGGTGGAAGGTATTGCCCAGGATGATCTCGGCGCCGATCTCGCGGATGTCCCGCGGCGTCATCGCCTTCACCGAGCCATAGGTGCCCACGGGCATGAAGGCCGGCGTTTCCACCGTGCCGCGGTCAAAGGTGAGGCGGCCGCGACGGGCCGCGCCGTCGGTGGCCTGGAGTTCGAAAGTCAGGGAAGTCATAAGGGGAATTATCGCCTGTCTGGCGATTTCGTGCTCCGCGGAGCCTCAGTTCACTCCCTCTCCCCTTTGGGGAGAGGGTTGGGGCGAGGTGAGGGGCGGGTGCTCGCGGCGTGGTTTCATCAAAGCGGCGCGATCTTAAGTTCTGCGTGAAGGCCGTAGTTTGAAACTATGAGGCAAGATTGACCCCTCACCCCAGCCCTCTCCCCAAAGGGGAGAGGGAGTCAAGAGCTGCCGCGCGGCAGTATCAGCATCGAATCCCCATACGAGAAAAACCGGTACTTCTGCTCCACCGCATGGCGGTACGAAGCCAGCATGAAGTCCCGTCCCGCCAGCGCTGACACCAGCATCAGCAGGGTCGATTGCGGCAGGTGGAAGTTGGTCAGCAGGCCGTCGATGCTGGAGAACCGGTAGCCGGGGAAGATGAAGATCTGCGTTTCGCCCGCGAACGGCTGCAGCTCGCCATCGCGCACCGCGCTTTCCAGCGCGCGCACCACGGTGGTGCCCACGGCGATCACACGCCCTCCCGCGGCCCGCGTGCGGCGGATCTGTTCCACCAGGCTCGCGCCCACGTTGAGCCACTCGCGATGCATCTGGTGATCCTTGATGTCATCCGCGCGCACGGGCTGGAACGTGCCGGCGCCCACGTGCAGGGTCACGTAGCCGAACTGCACGCCACGCTCGCGCAGCGTCGCCAGCATCGCGTCGTCGAAATGCAGGCCCGCGGTGGGCGCCGCGACCGCGCCGGGCTCGCGCGCGAAGACGGTCTGATAGCGCTCCATGTCGCTGGCGTCCGCGTGGCGCTCGATGTACGGGGGCAAGGGCATTTCGCCCAGGCGCAGCAACAGGCGTTCCAGCGGGTCGGGCGATTCGAAGCGCAGGCGGAAGAACGATTCGTCGCGTCCCAGCACCACGGCATGGCTGCCATCGGCCAGTTCGATGCGCCCGCCCTCCTTCGGCTTCTTGCTCACGCCCAGTTGCACGGTGGCTTCGTGCGCGCCGGTGACACGCTCGATCAGGATCTCCACCTGCCCGCCGGTGTCCTTGCGCCCGTACAGGCGCGCGGGCAGCACGCGCGTGTCGTTGAACACCAGCAGGTCGCCCTGGCGCAGGTAGTCCGGCAGGTCGCGGAACATGCGGTCCTGCCGCGACTGCGCCTCCACGTCGAGCACCAGCATGCGGCTGGCCGAACGCTCGGCCAGCGGCGCCTGCGCGATCAGCTCGGGCGGCAACTCAAAATCGAAATCGGTCTTCTTCACGGGCGGGGTACTTGCGTCGAATGGGGCATTATCGCGCAAAACCCCGGTCTGCCCGCTCAGACCGCGGTTTTTCGCCGGCGGCGGCGCGCCAGCCAACCCGCGAAACCAGCCACGACAAGCACGAAAGCGCCCAACTCATACGGGAAATAATCGCGCACGGCATGCTTCACCGCTCGCACCTGCGCAGATCGCTTGAGCGCGCGGGCGCCGTCGAAATCGGGCTCTTCGCAGTCGCGGCCGAAATCCGCGGCCCATGCCACGTACGGGCCTTGCTTCACGTAGCGCTGGTAAAGCGCGGCGGCGTGGCGTTCGCGTTCGGACGGCTGATCGGGCTTGGGGTCGCCGTAATACTGGTAGTGATCTTCATAGTCCGGCGGGCCTTCCAGCATCCAGCCGGTGGCTTGGCACAACACGGCGGCAAAGGCCTGCGAGCGCGGCGGCAACAGGTCGGCCGCGCGAGATGCCTCGTCCGCCGCGATATAGCGGTAGTGGAAGCGGTAATCGGGCCTGGCCACGCTGTCGGCGTAGCGCTGGCGCTCGCCGTCGGTCACGTAGGCCTGCTTCAGCGATTCCGGCGCCTGGCCGCTGCCGCCCTGGAAGGAGCCGCCGTTGTCCTGGAAATCCGGGCTCTGTTCGTAGCCGAGGATCTCCATGCCGTTCTCGCGCGCGATCACGGCGGCCGCATACAGCGCCTGCGCCTTGCCGATGTCGGTCCATGCGTGCTGGCCATCGTGCATGGCCTGGGCATAGGCCCGAGCCTTGCTGCGCAGGTTGGCCGGTTGCGGCTTGCCGTTGTCGTCCTGCATGGCGATGCGCGGATCGTCGTCCTTGGGGAAATACGCGAACGCCTCGTCGTACCGGCCCGCGCGCATCAGGCGGCGCGCCAGCAGCCAGCGCAGGTTGTCGGCCAGCGGAAGGCTGCGGTAATAGCCGTCGGCCGGCTTGTCCTTCGGATTGAGCGACTCGGGAGCACGCGCATCGACGAAGCGCTTGAGTTCGTCCACCGTCAGCACGCGCTCGGCGACATAGGCGGCGTCGTTGCCATAGCCCATGCCCACGCCGTCGCCTTCGTCCTCGTACTCGTTGCCGTCGCCGCCCACCGCGGAGGCGGCGTCGTACAGGTGGCCCATCGCTTCGACGTACTCGCCGCGCGCCAGCGCCAGCACGCCTTGTTCGCCCAAGATCAGGTGCACGTTGCCGGGCTCCAGCGCGGCCTGCGGATCGTCCGCCTTCGGGAACGCCTTCGCCGCGGCGGCATAGGCGGCGTTGGCCGCCGCCATGTCGCCCTTCTGCAGCGCGAGCTTCGCGCGCACCCAATCGGCCAGCGGGCCGGAGGACTCGCCCGCCAGCGTGGCGGCCAGATCGTAGTTGCCCAGCGAATAGGCCAGCGAGGCGAGCCGGTCCGCACCGGCGACATGATCCAGCCCGCGCTTTTTGATGGCCTGCACGAGTGCAGTCAGGCGCGGATCGACTTTCGGCTTCGCGGCGTTTGCAGCCGTGTCGTCGGGCTCGCCGCCCATGCGCGCCAGCGCGTAAGCGACCAGCAGACGTTGCGCCACCGGGCTGTCGATCAGCTGATCGAGCAGTTGCGGCTGGCGCATGCTGAAGTCGGCCACCGCCACCAGCGAATTCACCGCACTGTCGGACTGATGCCCCGCCTGCGCTGCGTAGAGTGTGATGGCGCGCTTGAGATCGTCCGCCGCCAGGCCACGCCCACAGCCGGCGCCCTTGGCCGGGGCCTGGCTGTCCTTTTCGTGCTCGCCGTCAGCGTCCGCACCGTCGACCGCCTCCGTAGCGACGCCATACAAGTCGCCCCAGCTGCATTGCGTGCCGTGGTCATAGAGATAGAGCCGCGCCTCTTCGCCAAAGCTGGAAACAGCCAGGCCCTGCGTATCGGATGCGCCATCCACCGCGCGCGTGCGCGCCAGTTGGAAAGCCTTGGCGGCCACGGCCCGTTCGCGCTGGAACACGGCGGCATCGGCTGCCGCGTCGTTGGCCTTGGCCGCATGGATGCGGCCCAGCATGTAGGCCGCCCACACCGAGCGCAGCCGCGCCTGCTCCGGCGGCAGGGCCAACACCTGCTCGAAGCGTGCGGCGGCCTTGTCCTGCTGGTCGCGGCTGAAATCCAGCGCGCCGGCCACGTAGGCGCGCAGGTCCGCGGGCAGATCCTTGCCCTGCTCGAACGCTTCGTCGCCCGTGGGAAGCTCGCGCAGCGTCTTGATGCGCGCCAGCTGCGCCACGGTCACGTCCAGCGAGCTGGCCTGGGCCTCGTCGCCCTTCTTGTCGTCGCCGTACGGCGCGGGCTCGTTGCTTTCAAGCTTGTCGGTGGCGGGCAACAGCCGTGCCGCCTCGAACGCAAAGCTGTTCTGCGGCGCGGATTTCAGCGTCGCCGCGCGCTGGTCCAGCAACTGGTTGGGAAACATGGGGCCGCAGGCCCAGGCAACGGCGCCGGCGAGACCGGCGACCACCGCAGCGACAATCCATGGGCGCTTGTACATGGCTTTACCTGATAAGGGGCGCTCCGCGCCCAGACCGCGCAATTATGGTGGAAAGTCGCGCTCAGGATTCGATGCGCAACGCGGGCGCGTCATCGCAGCGCAGCCATCCCGCCGCCAGCTGGCGCCCCGCGCGCAGCACGCCGACGCGCGTGCGCTGAAGATAGAGCCCGCGTTCACCACGCTGCAGCACATAGCCGTTGATGCCGTCGGCAGCGGCGCAAGCGCCTTCGATGCGCACGAGCGGCGGCAACGGCATGTCCGCGTCGCCTTCGTTGACCAGCCACACGTCGTAGCGATGCGCATCCTCCGTGCCGGTCGCCAATGCCGTCAGCGATGCCTGCAACGGCACGCGTCCCAGCACGGACCGCCAGCTCGCCCCGCTCCAGGCCCGCGCATCCTCGCCGGTGGGCAGGCGGAACCACACGATGCCGGCCAAACCATGTGGCGCGTTCGCCTCCAACGACGCCACGAAGCGCTGCATGGCGCGCGGATCGGCGAACAGCTCGGTCGCCCCTTCGTCGCCGACCAGCGTGGGCCGTTCGCTTTCGATGGCCGACACGCGCCCCTGCGCGTCCCAACTCACCCGCGTGCCGTAGGCCGGTAGGGCGACGCGCCAGGGCTTGCGGGTATGCCGCGCGAAGGCCGTCATCCACGCGCGCGCCATGTCGGGATTGAACAGGCCCGCACGCGGCGATTGCACGGCATGCACCTGCAGCACGGCTTCGTCCACCTGATCCAGCAAGGCATCGAGTCGCGGGCTGTCCAGCCAGGTCGGCAACGCGGTCACCGAAAGGCGTTCGCCCAGCAACAGCGAAGGCCGCAAGGCCTGCAGGAAATGCGCATAGGCCGGCAGGCGCGAGGTGGCGCAATCGTGATCGATCTCCACGCCGGCCAGCACGATCTTCTGCTGCCGCCACGTGGCGAGCACCGACTGCACGTCCGCAAGCAAGGCCGCCTCGTTCCACTGTTGCAGCTGGCCTTCGATGCGCACCACCGCAACGACCGGCTTGCCGCTTGCCGCCAGCGCGTTCCAGTCGGGCGTGAACATGCGCCAGCGTCCCTGTCCGTCCATCTCGCCGGCAAGCACACGCCAAGCGCGCACGGGTTGTCCGTCCTCCGCCATGGCGTGCAGCAGGGCCGGCGTCCATTGCCGTTGCCAGATGTAGGCGTCGTTGGCGAGCGACGCCGGGCGATTGGCGCACCCTGCGACGGCCATGGCCAGGCACAGCCAGAACAGTCGGCTGATCCATGGGAACAGCGAGAAGCTCATGCCGGCTACAGCCAGCCCTTCTGGCGGGCCAGCCGGTAGGCTTCGATGCGGTTGGCCGCACCCAGCTTGCCGATGGCTTCGGACAGGTAGTTGCGCACGGTGCCATGCGACAGGTTGAGCTGGGCGGCGATGTCGCTGGCTGCCTGTCCCTCGCCGGCCAGGCGCAGCACCTGGCGTTCGCGGTCGTTGAGCGGATCGGCTTCCGACCAGGCTTCCAACGCCAGCTGGGGATCGATGGCGCGCCCGCCGCGATGAACCATGCGCAAGGCCTCGGCGAGATTCTCCGCCGGCGCGTCCTTTAGCAGATAGCCCGACACGCCCGCATCGAGCGCGCGGCGCAGAAAGCCCGGGCGCGCGAACGTGGTCACGATGATCACCTTCATCGGCAGCTCGTGCCGCTGGATGCGCTGGGCCAGCTCCAGCCCGGTCAGGCCCGGCATCTCGATGTCGGTGACGAGCACGTCGGGTTTCAGCCGCTGCAGCTCGCGCCACGCGGCCTCGCCATCCGCTGCGGAACCCAGCACCTCGATGTCGCTCTCGAGATTGAGCAGCGCAGACAGCGCGCCACGCACCATGGCCTGATCCTCGGCCAGCAATACACGAATCATGCAGCACTCCTGTCATTCATTGCGGCGGACGGCGTGTCGAACCCGGCCTTCATGTCGCGTGGCGCTCCTGCGTCGACCACGCATCGCTTTCCGTCACGCCGTTGTCGGCGGCAAGATCGCGCGTCGCCGAACGCGCTCGCAAGGGCACGGTGATGTCCAGCCGCGTGCCCCGCCCCGGCGGAGAAACCACATCGAGCGCGCCGCCCAGCGCACGCACGCGCTCGTGCATGCCCTTGAGGCCATTACCGTGCGCGTCGATGCCGCCGCGGCCGTCGTCTTCGATGCTGAGCTTGAGGTTCTGATTGGCCACCACGGCCGTCACGCGCGCCCGGCTGGCGCGGGCGTGCCTGGCGATATTGGTCACCGCTTCGCGCAGCACCAGGGCAAGGCTGCGCTCCAGTTCCACCGGCAGCGACGGCGGCAGCTCGCCGCACTCGAACGACACCGCCGAGGACTCCAGCATCAGGCGCGCGGCCGCCAGCTCCGCCGCGAGATCCGTCGCGCGAATGCCGGATACCGCCGTGCGCACTTCCGACAAGGCATGGCGAGCTACGCGCTCGGCATCGGCCAGCTCGCGCTTGGCCGCCTCGCTGTCGCGGTCGAACAGCTTGCGCGACAGCTCCAGCTTCAGCGTGATCAGCGACAAGGTGTGGCCCAGCAGGTCATGCAGGTCGCGACCGATGCGTTCGCGTTCGGCCAGCGCGGCCAGCCGGCGCACCTCGTCGTGCGAAAGGCGCAGCTCGGCCTCCTTCTCGTCGCTCAGGCGCTCGGCGTGCACGACCAGGCCGATGATGATCGACGTCAATGGTATCCAGATCACCGCCTGCCACACGTAGTGCAGCAGCGTCACCTCCGCGATGAGCAGCGCGTTGAGCACGATCAGCGAGGCCATGTAGCGGCTTAGCTCCATGCGGCCGCTGCGCAGCATGATGGTGCCGTACACGAAATACGTCAGCCCGCTGGGATACCAGGGCAACAGCAGCAGCGACATGGCGACCAGGCACAGCGCGAAGTAGCGCGAGCGACGGCGCGAGGCGACGCAGCATTGCGCGTAGAGGAACAGGAATACCGGATACGACACCAGCGTCAGCAGCGCCCATCGCCATGTGTACTGGCCGAACAGCGGGGTCACGAACACCCACACCGACCACAGCAGATGCACGGCGTCCGTCCAGGGCGACTTGCCCTTCTGGATGCCAATGGCCACCAGCGAATCCGGCGCCGGCTTGAACCATGCTCGCAGCCATTCGCGCACTGTGCCCGTCTCCCCGTGATCCCGCTGCCCACCGTGCATGCTACTTCAACCGAGCCGACGCAGGCGGCGCGCCGCCAGCAGGAAGAACACCGCCGTGTACGCCAGCAACACCGCGCCATGGAGCCCTATGCCGGTATGCCTCACGCCCAGCGCCTGCAAGGCGATCAGGTGCAGATGGGCGCTGGGCCAGACGGGTGCGATGCGCTGCAGCACCGTCGGCAACATCGACAGCGGAATCCACAGGCCCGAAAGAAAGGACATAGGCAGGTAGATGATGTTGATCACACCCGGCGCGCCCTGCCCCTTGACCAGCGCGCCCACCAGCATGCCCAGCGCGCAGAACGGCAACACGCCGAACATGCCGGTGGCAAGCAGCGCCAGCGCCTGCATCGCGCTCACCTGCACATGCGCAAAGCCCACCGCCAGCGCCAGCAGCAGCACGATCACCACGCCCGCCGCCAGCATCGCCATCAGCATCTTGCCCAGCAGGTAGGCGCCCGGTGGCATGGGCAACGCGCGCTTCAAGGTGAGCAGGCCGTTCTCGCGCTCCATCGCCAGCGACACGCCGAAGCCGAACAGGCCCGGACTCATCACCCCGAACACGCTGTAGCTGGCGAGCAGATAGCGAGCCGTAGCCGCGTCGGCATTGCGGTTCATCACGATGCCGAACAGCACGTAGAACATGGTCGGGAACAGCGTCACCGGCAGCAGGAACCCGGGCGACCGGAGATAACGCAGGCACTCGCTGCGCGCTTCCGCCGCGTAGGCGCCGAACACGCCGCGCAGGCTCATGCCGCTGGCGGGCGATGCGATGGTGATGGCGGACATCAGGCAACCTCCTTTTCCGGAACGTCTTCGCGGGTCAATTCGGTAAAGGCTTCGGCGAGGCCGGCACGGCGCACTTCCAGCTCCGACAGGGCGGGATCGGCATCGAGCAGGCGGCGCAAGACGTTCTCCGGCGCATCGGTGTGCACATGGATATGCACGCCATCGCGTTCGGCATGCGCGACGTGCGGCCATCGCATCAAGGCCGCCGCATCCAGATCGCTGACGCAGCGGATGCGCGTCATCGCCACGCGCGAACGCAACGCATCCACACTGCCTTCGCTCAGCACGCGGCCCTTGCCCAACACCACCACGCGTTGCGCGAGTGCTTCGGCTTCTTCCAGGTAATGCGTGGTGAGCACCACCGCGCAGCCTTCGGCAACGAGGCGGCGAATCGCCACCCATAGCTTCTGTCGCGCGTCGATGTCCATGCCCACAGTGGGCTCATCGAGAAACAGCAATTCCGGACGCCCGCACAGCGCCAGCGCGAACTGCACGCGACGCTGTTGTCCGCCGGAAAGCGCCACGTAGCGCCGCGACAGTAGATCGGTGATGCCTGCCAGCTGCGCGCTTTCTTCCAGTGACCGCGGCGTGGGGTAGTAGCTCATGGTCAGGCGCAACAGTTCAGATACGCGCAAGGTCCCCGGCAGGGCAGCGGATTGCAGCATCACGCCGATGCGGCGACGCGCGTCGATCTCCTGCGGATGCCGGCCGAACAATTCCACGCGTCCGGCGTCGGCGTGCACCAGGCCCAGCAGCAGGCTGATCGCCGTGCTTTTGCCGGCGCCGTTGGGGCCCAGCAAGGCGAGCAATTCGCCGCGGTGCAGCATGAGATCCATACCGTCCAGCGCCGTTAAAGCGCCGTAACGTTTGACCGCTCCCGACAAGCGGGCAATGACTTCGACGGATGTTTCCATGGCATCTCCTCCCTGCCCGCCATGCTAGGCAGCGCAAGGGTTTGCCAGCAGTTGCCCGCGTCAGGCAGCGTGGGTGACAAGCGTCACCCGGGGTTACGGCGGCGACAGCGCCGAGTTATGCTCAGGCGGTCGTTGCGTTGCCACATCCGTGATGGATCGCAATGCGACATGATCCCCCAAGGATCGCGGAAACGCTGAACGGTCACGCGTTTCCACCATGTATTCGTAGACATGTCGATGCGCATGCCATCGGGACGGCAGGCAAGTCGACCTTGAAGGAGGAACCCATGGGCGTGATTGATCAGCTGCGCGAGTTGCGCGAATTCGGCGGCGCTCCGCTGACCACTGGCCTCGACGACGCCACCATCGAGCGTTTCGCGGCCAGCCACCCTGACCTGGCGCAGGCCATCGGCGACGCGGTTGCGCGACATCGCGAACTGCGCAGCGAGCTGGGCGACTTCCTCAAGCTCGACGAGGCCGAACAACTGGCGCAGGCGCAGACGGAGTTCGTCAATTTCTATCCGGACGACGCCATCAACCCGTACCTGCCGGCGGCGGCGCGCGGCCCGTGGGTTGTGAGCTTCAAGGGCGCTGTGATCCACGACAACGGCGGCTACGGCATGCTGGGCTTCGGCCACAACCATCCGGCCATCGACGCCGCGCTCGCGCGTCCGCAGGTGATGGCCAACGTGATGACGCCGAGCATCTCGCAGATGCGTTTCGCCAAGGCGATGGATCGCGAGCTGGGCCGCAACCGCGGCAGCAATCCGTACGTGCGCTACCTGGCGCTCAACTCCGGCTCGGAGTCGGTGGGCCTGGCCTGCCGCATCGCCGACGTCAACGCCAAGCTGCTCACCGATGCCGGCGGCCGCCATGCGGGCCGCGTCATCAAGCGCGTGGCGGTGAAGGGCGCCTTCCACGGCCGCACCGACCGCCCGGCGCTCTATTCCGATTCCACGCGCAAGACCTACCTGCAGCACCTGGCCAGCTATCGCCACGAGGACACGCTGCTCACCGTGCAGCCGTACGACGTGGCGCAGCTGGAAGCCGTGTTCGCCGACGCGGACAAGAACGGCTGGTTCATCGAGGCCATGTTCCTTGAACCCGTGATGGGCGAAGGCGACCCGGGCCGCGCGGTGACGCCGGAGTTCTACCAGAAGGCCCGCGCGCTGACCGAAGCGCACGGCTCGCTGCTGCTGGTCGACTCCATCCAGGCCGGCCTGCGCGCGCACGGCGTGCTGTCGATCACCGATTACCCGGGCTTCGAGAAATTCGCGCCGCCGGATTTCGAAACCTTCTCCAAGGCGCTCAACGCCGGCCAGTATCCGCTGTCCGTGCTGGCCGTGACCGAGCGCACCGCCGACCTGTACCGCAAGGGCATCTACGGCAACACCATGACGGCCAACCCGCGCGCGCTGGACGTGGCGCTCGCCACGCTCAACGAGCTCACCGACGAGGTGCGCGACAACATCCGCGAGCGCGGCAAGGAGTTCGTCGACAAGCTCAACGCGCTGAAGAACGAACTGGGCGGCCTGATCACCAAGGTGCAGGGCACCGGCCTGCTGTTCTCCTGCGAGCTGTCGCCGGAGTTCAAGTGCTACGGCGCGCACTCCACCGAGGAATACATGCGCGAGCGCGGCGTGGGCGTGATCCACGGCGGCACCAACTCGCTGCGCTTCACCCCGCACTTCCTGGTGAGCAGCGACGAAGTGGATCTGGTCGTTGCGCACGTGCGCCAGGCCTTGCTGCATGGCCCGCGCAAGCTGAAGTCCGAAGCGGCCTGATCGGCCGCACGACCGGCATCGCCCAGCGGCGATGCCGGTTCGCCCGCCTCTGGCGAAGGCCCGCACGGCCGTAAAAACCGCAATGGGTTTCGCAGTTTCGTGCAAGAGTCCCGGCCTCTTTCGCCAAACTGTCGCAATAACTTACTAGCCTCCTCCCCGATGGGGTCCACCCCGGACCCAGGCAAGGGAGTGGTCAATGAAGCCAATGCACGTGCGGCGCGCCCTGTGGAGCGCGCTGATCATCCTGCTGTCCGCGACGTCCGCGCAGGCAGCCGACCTGAGCATCAGCCAGTTTCGCGTCCGCGGGCCCGCCGGGGGCAACGATGAATTCGTCGAGCTGTTCAACAGCGGCACCAAGGCGCTGGATCTGTCCGGCTACAAGTTCAACGCCTCCAACGCGAGCGGCACCGTCGGCACGCGCCTGACCCTGCCCAGCGGCACGTCCATTGCCTCGGGCTGCTATCTGTTGCTGACCAATGGCGCCAGCGGTGGTTATTCCGGCAATGCGCCCGGCGACATCAAGTACAGCACCGGCGTGACTGACGACGGCGGCCTCGCCCTGCTCGACGGCTCCGGCCAGTTGATCGACCAGGTGGGCCTGTCCGCCGGCTCCGCGTACAAGGCCGGCAACCCGCTGGCCTCGCTGGGCAGCACCAACGCCGACAAGGGCTATGCGCGCAAGCTCGACGCGGCCGGCCTGCCGGTGAACACCGGCGACAACCAGTCCGATTTCGTGGTGGCCTCGCCCACCGCGCCGCACAACAGCACCAGCCCGTGCGTGATCCTGGGCCAGTCGTTCTCCATCGCCGATTCCAGCGTCAAGGTGCGCGGTGCCGGCGACGTCAGCATGCCGTTCACGGTCACCCTCGCCCAGCCCGCGCCGACTGGCGGCGCCACCGTGCATGCCGCCACGCAGGACGGCACGGCCATCGCGGCGAACGGCGACTACGACGCGCTCGACACCACCCTGACCATTGCCGAAGGCCAGACCCAGGCCAGCTTCAACGTGATCGTGCACGGCCGCACCACGCCCAGCGACGACAAGGCCTTCGACGTCAAGCTGAGCCAGCCGAGCGGCAACATCCCACTGGCGCGCGACACCGCCATGGGCGCGATCCTGTACGACATCCCCGTGGCCGCCGAGATCTGGCAGATCCAGGGCCGCGAGCAGATCTCGCCGCTGGTCGGCAAGTCGGTGATCACCAAGGGCAACATCGTCACCGCCGTGGGCCCGAACGGCTTCACCATGCAGACGCCGGACGCCCGCGCCGATGCCGACCCGCTGACCTCCAACGGCATCTATGTGTTCACCTCGACCAAGCCCACGGTGGCGATGGGCGACGTGGTGGACGTGGAAGCCACCGTCGACAACTACTACAACCTGCCCGAGCTGAAGAACGCCACCGTCAGCGTCACCGCGCACGGCGCCCGCCTGCCGGCGCCGGTCGTGTTCGGCGACAAGATTCCTTCGTCCGATCCGGACAAGCTGTCTTGCGGCGCCACCAACTTCCAGTGCTTCGTCGGCATGCGCGTGGTGATCGAGAACGGCATGATCAACACGGGCAACAAGCGCTTCAGCAACCAGCCCTACGCCGAGGTCAGCATCACGGCGAACGGCAAGCGCTCGCTGCGCCTGCCGGGCGTGCGTTACGGCGTGCAGGTGCCCGACGGCGTGACGCTGCCCAACTGGAGCGGCAACCCCGAGGTGTTCAAGATGAACACCGCCGACTTCGGCGCCGTGCCGCTCAACACGCCGTTCGTGGCGGGCACCACGTTCCGCGCGGAAGGCATCATCTCCTACGACTTCGGCGCGTACACGTTCATCCCGACCTCCATCAAGCTCAAGCACGTCGCGCAGGTGCCGGACGCGGTCTCGCCCACCGCGCCGTATGCGCTGCGCATCGGCGCGTTCAACACCGAGCGCTTCTGCGACAGCGAGTTCAACACCGTCTACACCTGCAGCGGCAACAGCAAGGAGCCGACCGCCGACGAGGTGACGCTGAAGACGCAGCGCCTGTCTGCCTACATCGGCAACGTGCTGCAGCTGCCCGACGTGCTGTCGGTGGAGGAAGTGAAGAGCCTGCCGCTGCTGCAGGGCCTGGCCCAGCAGTTGAACGACGACTACCGCGCCAAGTACCAGGCCTACCTGCTGCCGGGCCACGACCCGAGCGGCATCAACGTGGGCTTCCTCGTGCGCAGCGATCGCGTCCACGTGGTGTCAGTGCAGCAACTCGCCGCCGACGAAAGCTGGAACGACAACGGCCAGACCGCGTTCGTGCATGACCATCCGCCGCTGCTGCTCACGGCCGAAGCGCGCGGCGTGCGCTTCCAGGTGATCTCCGTGCACGCCAAGGCACGCACCAACGTGGACAAGGACGACGCCACCGCCGTGCGCGACCGCCAGAAGCGCTTCCTGCAGGCCACGTCGCTGGCCCGCCAGGTGCAGCAGCTGCAGACCACCAACCCGTGGCAGCCGCTGATGGTGGTGGGCGATTTCAACGCCTATCAGTTCAGCGATGGCTGGGTGGACACGGTCGGCCTGATCTCGGGCAAGTACAAGGACAGCGAGAACCAGCTCAAGCTCGGCAAGAACATCGTGCAGCCGGCGCTGTGGAACGCGGTGGAATCGGTGCCGAAGAACGACCGCTACTCCTTCCTGTTCACCGAGAAGTTCGGCCCCATCCAGGGCTACACGCAGGCGGGTTCCGGCAATTCCGGCCGCGAAGTGCCCACCGTGCAGGTGCTCGACCATGCGCTGCTGAACCTGTCCGCCCGCCTGCGCTTCCTGAAGATGCAGTACGGCCGCGCCGACCTCGACGCCCCCGCGCAGACCGCCGCCGACGCAGTCACCGCCACCGACGTGCGCAAGGCGATTGGCGTGTCCGACCACGACGGCTTCGTGGTCGACCTGTTCGTGCCGGGCAAGCTGGGCGAACAGAAACCCCACGGCTACGACGACCGGCAGGGCGATGACGACCAGGGCGAAGGCCACGGCCGGGGTCACTGACGACTAGTGTTGTTCTGGTGCGAACCACGCCCGGCGACGGGCGTGGTTTTTTTGTGCCAACGACAAGCGCCCGTGCCCTCTCACGTCATTCCGGCGCAGGCCGGAATCCAGTAGCCGAGGAAATGGTTTTCGCCGGGCGTCAAAACGTTTAGCTTTTCGCGAAAACCGAGCCACACAGTCACTGGATTCCGGCCTGCGCCGGAATGACGAGCGGGAGGCCGAGCGAGCTGCAAGCCCCAGCGTGGCTGAACGCCCCATCACGTGGCCCCTATGCGCCCCTCCCCGCACGCCCACCGACAGGCATAGACTTGCGCCGCCGGCACTCGCCGGTCATTCCAGGAGGGTACCCGCATGTCTTCGCGTTTGAGCCTGATGGTTGCCAGCGTCGCGCTGGCCTTTGCCGCTTCCACCGCTTTCGCCGCGCCCCAGGCCGCGAGCACCGCACCCGCCAAGAACGCGCAGCAGCAGCGCATGACCGACTGCAACAAGCAAGCGACGGGCAAGACCGGCGACGACCGCAAGGCCTTCATGAGCAGCTGCCTGAAGGGCGAAAGCGCCGCGCCGGCCAAGATGACGCAGCAGGAAAAGATGAAGGCCTGCAACGCCGATCCGCAGGCCAAGTCGCTCAAGGGCGATGCACGCAAGCAGTTCATGAGCACCTGTCTGAGCAACCAGCCCAGCGCCGCTCACTGACCGTCGTGCGTGTCGCGAGGGTGCCGGTGCTTGCCGGCACCCTTTTTTATGCGCGCTTAAGCAGGCCCTGCTATCCTGCGCGCTCATTCCTCCAGGGATTCACCGCCGACATGCGCCTCTAAGCCGCTCGCCTGCCGACCGACACGCCGCCCTTGCGCGCGCGTTGCGTCCGGCCACGAGTGACAAGGCGGTCGACATCCCAGCAGCGCGCGTCGCGCAGACCCCTTGTCGTATGCCACTCCCGTTTCGGAGGGTCTATGACAGCCATTGCCATACACACGCATCAACTCAGCTTTGCGCCGCCCGGGTGCGATGCCGTCTTTCACGATCTGGACGTTTCCTTCGCCGTCGCCCGCCACGCCCTGGTCGGACGCAACGGCAGCGGGAAATCGCTGCTGGCACGCATCCTTGCCGGGCAACTGGCACCCACGCAGGGCAGCGTGAAACGTCATGTCGCACTCGATTATCTGCCCCAACGATGGCCGGTCTTCGCTGGCGGCGTGGCGCAAGCGCTTGGCGTGCAGGAAAAACTGCAAGCCCTGCAACGCATCGAAGCCGGTGGCGTCGACGCCGCGGATTTCCAGACCGTGGGTGACGACTGGGATGCACGCGAGCGCCTTCGCCGCTGGCTGCATGAGGCCAACCTGCCCGATGACATCGCGCTTCCGTGGGAAAGCCTGAGCGGCGGCGAGCGCGTGCGCCTGCGGCTCACCGCCATGTTCGAGAACGCCCACCACTTCCTGATACTCGACGAGCCCGGTAATCACCTGGACCGACGCGGCCGCGACTGGCTGCGCGAACGCCTGCGTGCCCATGGCGGCGGCTATCTGCTGATCAGCCATGACCGTGAATTGCTGGCGGATGCGCAGACCATCGACGAACTGTCGCCACAGGGCATGCGCCGTTATGGCGATGGCTTCGCCGCCTATCTCACGCAGCGGGACACCGAAGCCGAAGCGGCGGAGCAACAGCTGGACCAGGCGCGGCGCGAACAGAAGGCACTGGACCGGCGACAGCAACAGGATCGCGAACGTCTCGCGCAGCGCCAGCAGAAGGCCGGCCGCGAACGCGGCAACGCGAACCTGCCCACCATCCTGCTGGACCGTCGCAAGCAACGCTCGGAGGATACCGGCGCCCGCCTGCGTACCGCGCAGCGATCACAGCAGCAGCGTCAACGCGAACGGCTGGATGAGGCACGCGCGCGCATCGATCCGCATCGCTCGCAGCGATTCGACCTGGGCGAGCTTCCGGCCACGCACGCATCCCTGCTGCTGGAGAGCGTGGTTCCACCGCACGGCCATGCCGAGCCGGTGGACCTTCATCTCGCCCCTGGCGAACGCCTGCATCTGTGCGGCGACAACGGCAGCGGCAAGTCGAGCCTGCTCGCCGCCATCGCCGGCTACTGCCCACCGCGTGCGGGCCGCATACGCCGCGGCGAGCGCGTGCTGCTGATCGACCAGCACTACAGCCTGCTGCACGACGACCGCAGCGCACTGGAGAACCTGCAGGCGCTGTCGCCCGGCCACACGCCGACGCGCTATCGCGAATACCTCGCCGGCATCGGCTTGCGCGGCGAACGCGCCGACCTGCCCACGCGCCTGCTGAGCGGCGGCGAACGCGTAAAGCTGGCCCTGCTGGCGCTGGACAGCGCACGCGAACCCTACGACCTGCTGCTGCTCGACGAACCGGACAGCCACCTCGACCTGGACAGCCGCCGCCTGCTCGAACAAGCGCTGGCGAGCTATCGCGGCTCGCTGATTCTGGTGAGCCACGATGCCGGGCTGGTCGCGCAGGCAGGTGTCGAGCGCCGGCTGGAACTGCACAAACCCCTCGCCCTCGTCACGCGGCGTGGGTGACAATCACGCGACTCACCCGCCAGGTTCGCCCATGAAGATCGTCGAAGTCCGCCATCCCCTGATCCAGCACAAGCTTGGCCTGATGCGCCGCGCGGGCATCAGTACCAAGGAGTTCCGCGAGCTCGCCTCCGAAGTGGCTTCGCTGCTCACCTACGAGGCCACCAAGGATCTGGAAACGGTCGAGCAGCACATCGAGGGCTGGGCCGGGCCGCTCACCGTGCACCAGATCAAGGGCAAGAAGGTCACCATCGTGCCTGTCCTGCGCGCGGGCCTGGGCATGCTGCCCGGCGTGCTCGACATGATCCCCGCGGCGAAGGTGAGCGTGGTCGGCCTGCAGCGCGACGAGGAAACGCTCAAGCCCATCGCCTATTACGAGAAGCTCACGGGTCGCATGGACGAGCGCATCGCGATCATCGTCGATCCCATGCTGGCCACCGCCGGCACGCTGGTCGCCACCGTGGACATGCTCAAGGCGGCGGGATGCAAGCGCATCAAGGGGCTGTTCCTGGTCGCCGCGCCCGAGGGCCTCAAGCGCATCGAGGCGGCGCATCCGGACGTGGAGATCTACACCGCCTCCATCGATGAGCGCCTCAACGAGCACGGCTACATCCTGCCTGGCCTCGGCGATGCCGGCGACAAGATCTTCGGCACCAAGCAGCTACCTGCTAGCTGAGCCCGGCCTTCGCGTCGTGCCCAAGCCCCGCCGTCATCGGCGGGGCTTTTTCATGGGCGAACGGAATGAGAAGCGCAGCACAAAAGTCACGGAGCCGACATCTTCCCGTGCGATCTTTGCCGCACTTCTTCGCCCTTGCCGTATCGACCTAGAAGATTGAATTAAAAGCACAATTTCTGATTTTTTGGCTAAAGTTGCCGCGCGGTGAGCCGACAGCTCTTGCAGTACCCTCACCCCGGATTTCCCCCATGTACAAGCTCTTCAAGCGGATCACCGGACTGACCCTGCGTCAGCGCCTGCTGCTGCGCCTGCTGGCCATCGTGGTCCTGCTGGCCATCACCTGCGTGGCCGGCGTGGTGCAACTGCACCGCGCGGACATGCGCATCCAGGGACTGGTGCAAGGTTCGCTCAGCCCGGTGGCCGACGTGGGCCGCGTGCAGAACGACTACAACAGCACCCTGCAGGTGCTGGTGCATGCCGTGATGTCCCAGCTGCCCTCGGCGGTGGACGATGCGCACACACGCATCCACGTGGATCGCGTGGACGCCGAACGCCACTGGAAGGCCCTGCTCGGCAGCGAGCTCGCGCAGGAGCAGGCGCAGACGCTCAAGGTGGCCGCCGCGCATCGTGCCGATGCCGACCGCACCATCGACGAGACGCTCGCCCTGCTCGACGCCGGCCAGTTCGACATCGCCGGCCTCAAGCTCACCACCGAGGTGCAGCCCGCATACGAACCGCTGCAAAGCGACGTCGCCAACTTGTTCCAGGCCGCGCTGGCCAAGGGCAACCAGCAGGTTGCCATGCAGCATGCGGCCGACCGCGACGGCATGATCCTGCTGCTCGTGCTGCTCAGCGTGGCGCTGGTCGCCACCGTCGTGATGGATGCCGCGCTGATGCGCTCGCTGATGCAGCGCCTGACCCGCGCCACGCAGGTGGCCGAGCGCATCGCCGCCGGCACGCTGGGCGAAGCCGTGGACACCGGCGCCAACGACGAACTGGGCAAGCTGCTGCGCGCGCTCGCCTCCATGGACGCGCAGCTCACGCAGGTGCTTACCCAGGTGCGCACGGGCGCGGCGTCCGTGGGCGAACGCGCGCGCCGACTCGCGCAGGACAACGACGCGCTCAGCGAGCGCACGCAGGCACAGGCCGCCAGCCTGGAGGAAACCGCTGCCTCGATGGCGCAGATGGCCGACACCGCCACGCAGGGCGCCAGCCACGCCGACGGCGCGGCCACGGCGGCGCGCGATGCGCTGTCGCATGCGGAACACGGGCGCCAGGTCGCCGGCGAGGCTATCGACTCCATGCTGGCCATCGAAAAGGCCAGCCGTGACATCGCCGAGATCGTCGACCTGGTCGACAGCATCGCTTTCCAGACCAACCTGCTCTCGCTCAACGCGGCCATTGAAGCGGCCCAGGCGGGCGAGCGCGGCCGCGGCTTTGCCGTGGTGGCGACGGAAGTGCGCCAGCTCGCGCGCCGTTGCGTGGATGCGGGCAAGGACATCCGCCGCCTGGTGGAGCGCAGCGGCGAAGCCGTCGATGTCGCGCGCGAACGCGTGACCCGATCCGGCGAGGCGCTGGACGGCATCGTGCTCGGCATGGGCAGCGTGTCCGAGCGCGTGACGCAGATTTCCCTGGCCAGCCAGTCGCAGGTCGGCGGCATCACGCAGATCAATCGCGCCGTGATGGAGATGGACGGCATCACGCAAGCCAACGCCGATCTGGTGGAAGACATCAACCACACCGGCCGCGCCCTGGCCGCCGACGCCGACGCGCTGATGCGGCAGGTCGCCTTCTTCCGCCTTCCCGGACAGGAAGGCTCCAACGGGACGGTGCATGACGCGCGTCCTCCATCCGCAGTGACGCAGAACGCTCGGGCCATCGCAGCCTGACACTTCACCAAGGCATGTCCGTCAGTCTCGCCTACACCCACAAGCCGCACGCCATGCTAGAGCGCGCCCTACTCGCGGGAAGCCTTCGTCCGGTCTTCCAGCCCGTGGTGCGCGTCGACACGCTGGAAGTCGTGGCGCACGAAGGCCTCAGCCGCTGCGCCTTCATGCCGGGGAACATTTCCATCCTCGACCTGCTGGACATGGCGCGGATGGAAGACCGGCTGGCGGAGCTGGAACTGCATGCCGCACGCACGCTGTGCAGGGCGTTCGAGGCGCAGACGGCGCCGGGGCGCCTGCTGGTGAACCTGAGCGCGCATGCGATCCTGCACGACTCGCTGCGGCCGGACGACGTGCTGGAGGCCGTGTCGTCGTGCGGGCTGGACCCGGCGCGCGTAACCATCGAGGTGACCGAGCGCGACGTGGTGGAAAGCCCTGCGCGCCTCGCCCACGCGCTCGGCTACCTGCGCGCGCACGGCATGCGCATCGCGCTGGACGATTTCGGCAACGGCCATTCCAACTTCGAGATGTGGAACGAGATCCATCCGGACGTGGTGAAGATCGACCGCTATCTCATCCATGGTTTGTCGCGCAGCGCGGGCCGGCTCGCCATCGTGCGCTCGCTCTGCCAAGTGGCCGAATCGCTGGGCACCGACCTGGTGGGCGAAGGCGTGGAAGACCCGGCGGACCTGCGCGTGCTGCGCGACCTGGGCATTCCCTACGCGCAAGGTTTTCTGCTCGGCCGCCCTGCCGAGCATGCCGTGCACGAGGTCAGCGCCGAAGCTCGGCAGGTGTTGCGCACGGCGGCCGTGCCGGTGCTGCCGCGGCCGCGCGGCCCCGTCACCCAGCGCCCCACCCAGGTCAGCCACCTCCTGATGGAAGCGCCCTCGGTGCATCCGCGCCAGACCAATGACGAAGTCATGGCGCTGTTCGTGGAGCATCCCGAACTGCACGCCGTCGCCGTGGTGAAGGATGGCCAGCCTATCGGCCTGATCAATCGCCGGTTGGTCAACGAGCGCATGGCGCAACCCTTCGCGCGCGAGCTGCTGGCGCGCAAGTCGTGCACAGCGTTGATGAACAGCGCGCCGCTGGTCTGCGACGAAAACCGCAGCCTGGAAAGCCTGGCCGACGTGTTGCGCGGCGAGGACCAGCGCTACCTCGCCGATGGCTTCATCGTCACGCGCAAGGGCCATTACCTGGGCCTGGGTACCGGCGAGGCGCTGGTGCGCCGCGTGAGCGAGTTGCGCATCGAGGCGGCCCGCCACGCCAACCCGCTCACCTTCCTGCCCGGCAACATTCCCACCACGGAACATCTGGAACGCCTGATCGATGGCGGCGATGCGTTCACCGTCGTGCACGTGGACCTGACCGACTTCAAGCCGTTCAACGACCACTACGGTTACTCGCGCGGCGACGAGATGATCCGCCTGCTGTCGAGCCTGTTGAGCGAGCACGTGGACCCTTCGCTGGATTTCGTCGGCCACATCGGCGGCGACGATTTCGTGGTGCTGTTCCAGAGCACCGATCGGGAAGCGCGCTGCCAGCGCATCATTGATGCGTTCAACGCACGCTCGCCCCAGCTGTTCGACACGGAAGATCTCGCGCACGGCGGACTGCGCGGCAAGGACCGCCGCGGCGAGCCGCAGTTCTTCCCCTGCACCACCGTGGTCATGGGTGCGGTGGAACTCTCGCCGCCACTGCCGCAGCGCGCGCAATCCATCGCCATGCTGGCCGCCCGTGCCAAGCGACAGGCCAAGCGCGCACACGTGAGCCTGCACGTATTCCCCAAGCTGAGCGCCGCGACATGAAAAACCCCCGGCCGTTGCCGACCGGGGGTTGAGAAACCAGCGTGCAGATCGATCAGCCGCGGAAGCGGTCCGTTGCCTTCACCAATTCGGAGATATTGCCCGGCTCGAAGGCCGAGTGGCCGGCGTCCTGCACGATGCGCAGATCCGCTTCCGGCCAGGCGCAGTGCAGATCCCACGCGCTGCGCATCGGACACACCACGTCGTAGCGGCCCTGCACGATCACGGCCGGGATATGGCGGATGCGATCGACGTTGCGCAGCAACTGATCGTCATGCTCGAAGAAGCCGCCGTGCACGAAGTAATGGCACTCGATGCGCGCAAAGGCCAGCGCGAACTCGTCCTCGCCGCTGGACTGGATATGGCCTTCGTCCTGATACAGGTAGCTGGTGGCGCCCTCCCACACCGACCAGGCGCGCGCGGCTTCCACGCGCACCACGGGATCACTGCTGGTGAGGCGGCGATAGTAGGCGCTCATCAGGTCGCCGTGCTCGGCTTCCGGAATGGCCTTCAGGTAGGTCTCCCACGCATCCGGGTACAGCGCATCGCAGCCCTTCTGGTAGAACCATTCCAGTTCCCAGCGGCGCAGCATGAAGATGCCGCGCAGCACCAGCTCGGTCACCTGCTCCGGATGCGTCTGCGCATAGGCGAGCGCCAGCGTGGAACCCCAGGAACCGCCGAACACCTGCCAGCAATGGATGCCCAGGTGCTCGCGGATGCGCTCGATGTCGTTCACCAGGTTCCACGTGGTGTTGTCGTGCAGCTCCGCGTGCGGCGTGGACTTGCCGCAGCCGCGCTGGTCGAACAACACGATGCGGTACACCGCCGGATCGAAGAAGCGACGGCACTTCGGGTTGGTGCCGCCGCCCGGACCGCCGTGCAGGAACACCACCGGCTTGCCGTTCGGATTGCCGCTCTGCTCGTAGTACAGCGTGTGCAGGTCCGACACCTTGAGCATGCCGGTATCGTACGGCTCGATCTCGGGGTACAGGGTGCGACGTTCCTGCGACATGCGGGGCTCCTGAAGCGAACGGGGACGGTTGGTTAGGCTAACACGTCGGCCTTTGAGGCCTTAGCCTTGAAGCCTGCCAATTTTTCGCGTGATCGCACGTTTCTCGTCACCGTCATCCCCGCGAAGGCGGGGATCCAGCGACTTTACTCGCTGCTAGAAGGCTTAAAAGACACTGGATCCCCGCCTTAGCGGGGATGACGGTGAGGGAACAGGTAGGTAGCTCAGAAGATTTCGAACCGGTCCTTACGGCGCCCCCACCGTCAGCACGGTAAAGCTATCCGGCTTGATCGCCGGATGATGGCCCTCCTGCGCCGGCCCGGCCAGCGTGGCGGCGGACAGATACAGGCGATGCAGCTTGGCATCCAGCGCCAGCGTGCGTGCGCTCGGCTGGGTGGGAATGGTGGCCGCGACGGTGTAGTGATCCGCATCGTCCTGATGTACGGCCGTGATGGTGCCGCTTTCACCGTTGGAGCTGTACACCATGCCGGTGGCGTCGTCGAGCACCACCGCGTCCGGACCCTCGCCGATGGCGACACTGGCGACGACCTTACCGGTTTCCGCATCGCTCACCACCATCTGCTTGTTGTCACAGACGGAGAAGAGCCGATGATGCTTGCGATCGATGGCCAGGCCCGAAGGCGATTCGCAACTGCCGAGTTTCCAGCTGCCCGCGACCTTGTTCGTCGCCGTATCGATCTTGATCAGCTCGGCGGTGTCTTCGTTGTTCACGTAGATATGGCCCGCGCCGTCCGTCACCGCGAACTCCGGCTTGCCGGACAGGGGCACGGTCGCGATTACGGTATTGCTGGCCGGATCGATGACGCTGAAGGATTTACCCTTGCCGTTGAAGGTGAACACGTGCTTCGACGCCGCATCGTAGGCAATCGCATCGGGCTTCTCGCCCGTGCCCTTGATGGTGGCGACCACCGCCAGCGTATCGAGGTCGAACACCGTCACGGAGGCCGACTGACCGTTGCTGGTGTAGCCGCGATGCGCGGAAGGGTCCAGCGCCACGCCATGCACGCCCTGCGTGCCCGGAATGGTGCCGATGCGCTTGTGCTGATCCACATCCACCACTTCCACGCGGTCGCCCCGCGTCACGAACAGGTGGCGGTGCTGCTCGTCGAAGCTGAGGTAATCCCAGCCGCCGGTGCCGCCCAGGGGAAGCTGCGAAATCACCTTGAACGGCCCTGCCTGGGATGCGGCAACGGCGTGCGAGGAACAGGCGGCGAACAGCGCGAGGGCAAGGATATTGCGAATGGGGCGATGCATGAGGACACCTGTGAGTGGCGGAATACGCTGAGCATGCGCCGCGTGACTTAGGCCTTGCTTAGGGGCGCTTGGGATTTCGTCATCATCGCCGCCTCAATTCCTCTCACCGCTACTTCACCCCTCACCGTCATTCCCGCGAAAGCGGGAATCCAGTGCCTTTGCTCTGAACGGCCTAAAAGTCGCTGGATGACTCGCTTTGTTCGCCCTTGCAGGGCCGCCCTTCGGGCGTTCTTCGCGCTACGCGCTCGTCCCGCTTTCGCGGGAATGACGGTGAGGGGGAACATAGGACGCGCAAGGATGATTAACCTGCTCCCGGCCCACCCTTCACCCAAACAACTTCCCCGGATTCAACAACCCCTTCGGATCAAACACCTGCTTCACCCCACGCATCAAGGCAATCTCCGCCTCGCTGCGCGTACTGCCCAGGTACGCCCGCTTCACCAACCCAATCCCATGCTCGGCCGAAATACTTCCGCCATGACGCTGCAAGGTATCCGCCAGCAGCTTGGTCACAAGCTCGCACTGCGCGATGAAATCGCCATCCGAAAGATGCTCCGGACGCAGCACATTGATGTGCAGGTTGCCGTCGCCGATATGCCCGAACCACACCACCTCGAAGTGCGGGTATTCGCGGCCAAGCAAGCCCTGGATCTCGTGCAGGAAATCCGGCAGCGCGCTGATGCGCAGCGAGATGTCGTTCTTGTATGGCTTGTGCGGCGCCAGACTTTCGGTAATGCCCTCGCGCACGCGCCATAGCGCGGCGGCCTGCGCTTCGCTCTGCGCGATCACGCCGTCGCTGATCCAGCCATGATCCAATCCAACCTCGAAAGCCGCCAGCGCCGCGTCCTGCGACGACTCGTCCGCGTCGAACTCGGTGACCACGTAATAGGGATGGTCGCCGTCGATGGCACGCTGCGCTCCGTGCGCCAGCACGTGGCGCAAGGCCACATCCGTGAAGAACTCGAACGCCTGCAGGGTCAGCCGCGAGCGGAACAGCGCGAAGACTTCCATCAACGCGTCCATGTTCGGCAACGCCAGCAGCATCACCTGCGACGGCGGCGCCGGATCGGTCAGCCGCAATGTGGCCTCGACCACGACGCCTAGCGTGCCCTCCGAGCCGATCATCAACTGGCGCAGGTCGTAGCCGCTGGAATTCTTGATCAGCCCGCGATTGAGCTGCAGCAACTCGCCATTACCCGCGACCACGGTAAGGCCCGCAATCCACTCGCGCGTGTTGCCATAGCGGATCACGCGGATGCCGCCCGCGTTGGTGGCGATATTGCCGCCGATGGAACACGAACCGCGCGCGGCGAAATCCACCGGGTAGATCAACCCGTGTTCCTTGGCCGCCTCATGCACGGCGTGCAGGGTCATGCCAGCCTGCACGGTGAGCGTGCGATCCACGGCATCAAAACCCAGCACGCGATTCATGCGCTCCAGGCTCAGCACCAACTCACCATTCGCCGCGACCGCGCCACCGGAAAGACCGGTACGGCCACCCGACGGCACCACGGCCACACCCTGCTCATTGGCCCAGCGCACGATGCCTTGCACCTCGGCGACATCGGCGGGCAAGGCGATGGCGAGCGGCGCGGGCGTCCAGCGGCGCGTCCAGTCGCGGCCGTAGTGTTCGAGGTCGCCCGGCTCGGTGAGCAGGCGAAGATGGGGCAGGCGGGCCACGAGGCCGGCCAGGCTTGCGTCAGTCATAAGGTCCTTCCCCGGGTGCCTAGCAAGCCTGCCAGTGACGTCTTGCGCCGTCCAGTGTTGCGACGCCGCAAAAGCGCTTCAAGGTCTGGCATAGTGCGTGGGTCATCCACCGCGCCATGGCCCATGAAGACCTCGTTCCCGAAACAAGACATCAAGGTGCTCCTGCTCGAAGGCGTGAGCCGCAGCGCCGTCGAAAGCTTCCACCGCGCCGGCTACAGCCAGATCGAATACCACGAAAAAGCCTTGCCGGAAGCGGATTTGAAGGCCCGCATCGCCGAGGCGCACATCGTCGGCATCCGCTCCCGCACCCACCTGACGGACGAGGTGCTTCAGCAGGCTAAACGTCTAATTGCCGTGGGCTGCTTCTGCATCGGCACCAACCAGGTGGACCTGGGCGGCGCGCGCCGGCTCGGCATTCCGGTGTTCAACGCGCCCTACTCCAACACGCGCAGCGTGGCGGAATTGGTTATCGCTGAAACCATCATGCTGCTGCGTGGCATTCCGCAGAAGAACGCACTGTGCCACCGCGGTGGCTGGACCAAGTCCGCGGCCGGCAGTTTCGAGGCGCGCGACAAGGTGCTGGGCATCGTCGGCTACGGCCACATCGGCACCCAGGTCGGCGTGCTGGCCGAAAGCCTGGGCATGCGGGTGATCTTCTACGACATCGAATCCAAGCTCTCGCTCGGCAACGCCCGCCCGGCGGATAGCCTGGAGGAGCTGCTGGAACGCGCCGACGTGGTGACGCTGCACGTGCCCGAGACGCCCTCGACGCGGCTGATGATCGGCACGCGCGAGCTGTCGCACATGCGCAAGGGCGCGGTGCTGATCAACGCCTCGCGCGGCACCGTGGTGGATATCGACGCGCTGGCCGCGTCGCTGCGCTCCGAACATCTGGCGGGCGCGGCGGTGGACGTGTTCCCGGTGGAGCCCAAGGGCAACGACGATGCCTTCGTCTCGCCGCTGGTGGGCATGGACAACGTCATTCTCACCCCGCACATCGGCGGCAGCACGCTGGAGGCGCAGGACAACATCGGCATCGAAGTGGCCGCCAAGCTGGTGCGCTACAGCGACAATGGCTCCACCCTGTCGGCGGTGAATTTCCCCGAGGTGTCGCTGCCCGAGCATCCGCGCAGCCGCCGCCTGCTGCACATCCACCGCAACGTGCCCGGCGTGCTCTCGCGCATCAACGAGCTGTTCTCCTCCGGCAACATCAACATCGACGCGCAGTTCCTGCAGACGGACAGCGAGGTGGGCTACGTGGTGATCGACGTGGCGGCCGACGAGAAGCAATCGGGCGAACTGAAAGACCGGCTGGCCGCCATTCCGGGGACGCTACGCAGTCGCGTGCTTTACTGAGAATCCAGCGGACGGGACAAACAAAAACGGCGCCCGAGGGCGCCGTTTTCCTATGTGTTGCCGAATTGGTCGGGACGGCGGGATTCGAACCCACGACCCTCTGCCCCCCAGGCAGATGCGCTACCAGGCTGCGCTACGCCCCGATTCGGCAAGACGACTAGTCTACCAGCTTGGCTGGCAGTACCGGAAGCCTTGAGCGAAAACTCAGCGGCGCAGCAGCGCCAGCACTTCTTCCAGCTCCATGCGCACCTGGCGCACGATCTGGTGGGAAATGCTCGACTCCATGCGCGCCTGCGGGCCTTCCAGGCGGGCGCGGGCGCCCGTGATGGTGAAGCCCTCGTCGTACAGCAGGCCACGGATCTGACGGATCATCAGCACGTCGTGGCGCTGGTAGTAGCGGCGGTTGCCGCGACGCTTGACGGGGTTGAGCGCGGGAAATTCCTGTTCCCAGTACCGCAGCACGTGCGGCTTGACGCCACACAGTTCGCTCACTTCACCGATCGTGAAGTAGCGCTTCGCCGGAATGGCGGGCAGCTCGGTGTTATTCCCTTGGTCCAGCATAGCCCTCGACTCGCACCTTGAGTTTCTGACCCGGTCGGAACGTCACCACGCGGCGGGCGGAGATGGGAATCTCCTCGCCCGTCTTGGGGTTACGGCCCGGTCGCTGGTTCTTCTGACGCAGGTCGAAGTTGCCGAAGCCCGACAGCTTCACCTGCTCGCCCTTTTCCAACGCCTCGCGGACGACCTCGAAATAGGCGTCCACGAATTCCTTCGCCTCACGCTTGTTGAGGCCCACCTCTAGAAAGAGGCGCTCGGCCATCTCCGCTTTGGTCAGCGCCATCTTATCCTCGCAACTTCGCCTTGCATGCCAACTCCAACGCTACGACTGCTTCACGAATGTTACGGTCGGCGTCGTCGTCGGTAAGCGTGCGTGAAGCGTCCTGTAAAATCAAGCCCATAGCGAGACTCTTTCGGCCTAGTTCGACTCCCTTCCCGCTATAACGATCGAACAGTCGCAGCTCCTTGAGCTGGCTGCCCAGGGTGTTCCGGACCACCTGCTCAATCTGTGACCAGGTGACCTCTTCCGGCACATCCACCGCGATGTCGCGGCGAACGGACGGGAAGCGCGGCACGGCCTGCGCCTTGGGCAGGCGGCGGCCCAGCACCGGCTCCAGCGCCAGTTCGAGCACATGGACATCGGCACCCAGATCCAGCGCTTTAGCCAGCTGGGGGTGCAGCGCGCCGAGGAAGCCCACCGTCTCGCCGTCGCGGGTCACGCGGGCGCCACGGCCGGGATGCAGCCAGCCCGGCAGGCCGTCCGCGTGCACCGCCCAGCGCTCGGGCTCGCCACCCCAGGCAATCAGGGCGTCGAGATCGCCCTTGAGATCATGAAAGTCGAGGGCACGCGAGGGCACGCCCCACTGCTCGGCCAGGGCCGTGCCGCAGGCGACCATGGCCAGCATCGGCGTTTCGGTCGGTGCGTCCTTGCGGGCAGCCGCCTGCGCATCGATACGGAAGGTGCGGCCCAGCTCGAACAGGCGCACGCGCTCCTGCTGGCGGGCGCGGTTGTGCGAGAGCGCCACGATCAGGCCCGGCAGCAGCGAAGGACGCATCACCGCCAGGTCCGCCGACAGCGGGTTGGCCAGCGGCACCAGCTGCTCGGTCATGCCCCAGCGCTGCAGCACGTCGTGGCCGATGAAGGCCAGGTTCACCGCTTCGTAGTAGCCGCGGGCGGCCAGCTGTTCGCGCACGGCCAGCTCGCTGAGGCGGGCTTCCGGCTCGGCGGCCAGCGTCAGCGCGCCGGCCGGCGTGTGCGTCGGGATGTTCTCGTAACCATGGATGCGCGCGACCTCTTCGATCAGGTCTTCCTCGCGCTCGATGTCGAAGCGGCGGCTCGGCGCGGTGACCTTCCAGCCATCCGCCTGCGGTTCGACCTTCATGCCCAGCGCGGTGAAGATGCGCTCCACTTCCGCGTCGGCCACGGTCAGGCCCAGCACGCGCGCCAGGCGCGCACGGCGCAGCACGATGGGTTCGGGCGAGCGCAGGTGCTCGGGCAGCGTGACATCCACCAGCGGACCAGGCACGCCGCCGGCGATGTCCAGGATCAGCCGCGTGGCGTATTCCACGGCCACGGCCGGCAGTTGCGGATCGACGCCGCGCTCGAAGCGATGGCCGGCGTCCGTGTGCATGCCCAGCTTGCGGCTGCGGCCGATGATGGCTGAGGGAACCCAGTGCGCGGCCTCGAGGAACACATGGCGCGTGGTGTCGGTGACGCGCGTCTCCGAACCACCCATGATGCCGCCCAGCGCCACCGCACGGGCGCCTTTGCCGCCCTGGCTGTCGGCCACGACCAGGAAATCTTCGTCCAGTTCGACGGTGCGGCCATCGAGCAGGGCCAACTTTTCCTTGGCGCGCGCCGGACGCACGACGACGTCGCCTTCCAGCTTGTCCTTGTCGAAGGCGTGCATCGGCTGGCCGAGTTCCAGCATCACGTACTGCGTGACGTCCACAAGAAAGCTGATCGGACGCAGGCCGCTACGGCGCAGGCGTTCGGCCATCCATACGGGCGTCGGCACGCTGGCGTCGACGTTTTCGATCACGCGGCCCGCGAAACGCGGCACCTTGGCGCCCGCGTCGAGCACCACGTTCATGGTGGCATCGCTCTGCGCCGGCACCGGGGCGGCATCGAGCGGAATGACCTGCCCGCCGAGCGCGGCGGCGACGTCGAAGGCAATGCCGCGCACGCTGAAGCAGTCGGCGCGGTTGGGCGTCAGCTTGATCTCGATGCTGGCATCCGGCAGGCCCAGATACGTCGCCAGCGGCGTGCCGACCGGCGCATCGCCGGGCAGTTCGAGCAGGCCCGACGCATCCGGATCGATGCTCAGCTCCTTGGCCGAACACAGCATGCCGAACGACTCCACGCCGCGCAGTTTCGCCGCCTTGATGGCGATGCCGCCCGGCAGCGTCGCGCCCACCGTGGCCAACGGCGCCACCAGGCCCGCGCGCGCATTGGGCGCGCCACACACGATCTGCACGGTGCCCTTGCCCGTATCCACTTCGCACACCTGCAGGCGGTCCGCCTCGGGATGCTTCTGCGCACTGAGGATGCGCGCCACCACCACGCCGTCGAGCGAATCGCCCAGCGCGGTGACGTCTTCCACTTCCAGGCCGATGGCCGTCAGCGTCGCGGAGAGTTCGTCACGCGACGCCTTGGTCGGCACATGGTGACGCAGCCAGTTCTCGGAGAATTTCATGGGTTGAACCCGGGAATAGGGAATAGAGAATCGGGAATAGGGAATAGAGAATCGGGAATAGAAAAGCTTGAATCAGGGAACTCAGCAGGGTTTCGCACGCTAGGCCTTAACCTATTCTCGATTCCCCATTCCCTGTTCACTCCTCAAGCAAACTGCTTGAGGAATCGCAGATCGTTCTCGAAGAACGCGCGCAGATCGGAGACGCCATAGCGAAGCATCGCGAAGCGTTCCACACCCAGGCCGAACGCGAAGCCGGTGTAGCGCTCCGGGTCGATGCCGCAGTTCTTCAGCACGTTGGGGTGCACCATGCCGCAGCCCAGCACTTCCAGCCAGCGCGTGCTGCCGTCCTCCGCGTCCCAGCGGATGTCCACTTCCGCCGAGGGCTCGGTGAAGGGGAAGTAGCTCGGGCGGAACCGCATCTCGAAATCGCGCTCGAAGAACGCGCGGATGAACTCGGCCAGCGTGCCCTTGAGGTCCGCGAAGCTGGAGGTTTCATCCACCAGCAGGCCCTCGATCTGATGGAACATCGGCGAGTGCGTCTGGTCCGAATCGCTGCGGTACACCTTGCCCGGCGCAATGATGCGGATGGGCGGCTGGCGTCCCTGCATGGAACGCACCTGTACCGGCGAGGTATGCGTGCGCAGCAGGCAGCCGTCGCCGAAGTAGAACGTGTCGTGCATGGCGCGCGCCGGATGGTGCGGCGGGAAATTCAGCGCCTCGAAGTTGTGCCAGTCGTCCTCGATCTCCGGACCGTCGGCGCGCTGGTAGCCCAGGCGCGAGAAGATCGCGGTGATGCGCTCGAGCGCACGCGTGATCGGGTGAATGCCGCCGCGCTCGCCGTTGCGGCCCGGCAGGCTGATGTCGATGGTTTCGGAGGCGAGGCGATGATTAAGCTCCGCCTGCTCCAGCACCTGCTTGCGCGCGGCCAGCGCGTCGGCAAGGCGATCCTTGACGCGGTTGACCTCGGCACCACGCGCCTTGCGCTCGTCGGGCGACAGCGCACCCAGCGCCTTCAGCGCGGCGGTGACGATGCCGCTCTTGCCCAGCAGGCTGACGCGCAGCGCATCGAGCGCTTCCAGCGTGTCGGCCTTCTCGATATCGGCCAGCGCGGTCGAGGCGCGGCTATCCAGGTCATCCATCGATGCGACTCTCGCTTTATTCCCTCTCGCTGCTGGGGAGAGGGCTGGGTGGAGGGGCTGCTCGTGCGATATCGCCCGATCGAAGCACGCCTCGTGCTGCGATTGAAAACCGTGGCAAGACGTGTCCCCTCACCCCGACCCTCTCTCCGGAGGGGAGAGGGAGCAATATCGCGAACAACCCAAACAAAAACGGGGAGGAGGCTGGTGGCCTCCTCCCCGCTTGATCACATCATATCGTCAGTGCGCAACGCGCAAGACGATCAAGCGGCCAGACTGGCCTTCGCCTTCTCTGCGATCGCGCCAAACGCCTTGATGTCGTGCACGGCGATGTCTGCCAGCACCTTGCGGTCGACGGTGATGCCGGCCTTGGACAGGCCGTTGATCAGGCGGCTGTACGACAGGCCGAACTGGCGAGCCGCAGCGTTGATACGAACGATCCACAGGGCGCGGAACTGACGCTTGCGCTGCTTGCGGCCGATGTAGGCGTACTGACCAGCCTTGATGACGGCCTGGTTGGCAACGCGGAAGACCTTGCGACGGGCGTTGTAGTAACCCTTCGCGCGGCCAATGATCTTCTTGTGACGACGACGGGCGGTAACGCCACGCTTAACACGAGCCATGGTTTAGTCCTCCGCCTTAGAGATACGGCAACATGCGTGCCACACCCTTGGTGTCGCAAGCCTTGACGTGGTTGGTAGCGCGCAGGTTGCGCTTACGCTTGGTCGACTTCTTGGTCAGGATGTGCGACTTGAAGGCGTGACCGGCCTTGAACTTGCCCGACGCGGTCTTGCGAAAACGCTTCGCCGCCGCCCGGTTGGTCTTGATCTTGGGCATGGAAATGCTCCTTGATGGGGCTGAGCCCCGGTTTCTGACTGATCTGGCGGCGCCTGGGGCGCTCTTTCCGTCCTGCCAGCATCGGTGCACGACCCGTCCTGGTGGGTCGAACCGGCGATTATAGGGAGGTTTGGGGGGATTTGCCAGCCTGGGCTGTCCCCTCGGGTAGCCCGGATGGAGCGAAGCGGAATCCGGGGTCGGCTGGCCCTGGGGTGTCGTGTCCCGGATTGCGCTTCACTTCATCCGGGCTACGGGGGTAGCGGAAGGGCCAACCTGGCCTCGGAGCCCAACTCCCTCGCCGTCATTCCCGCGAAAGCGGGAGGCGCTTCATCAACAGCCGAATGGCTGGTCATCCAGCGACTTTCAGCCTTGCCTTAGTCCTAGGAAAGACACTGGATTCCCGCTTTCGCGGGAATGACGGGCTACGTAGGGCAGGCTTTCGCGAGCATCCGCCCCTCACCCCCCGCCCTCTCCCCGAAGGGGAGAGGGAGTTGGGGCGCGGCAAGATTGGAGTCGCTCGTGACCAGACGGCCAGGAACGCCCCAAGCGCCCAAACCGCAAACACCCCACCAACGAAAAAGCGGCCCACAAGAGCCGCTTTTCCCATATCTTCCCGAAACTTACTTCTTCTTCGGGCCGATCATCATGACCATCTGGCGGCCTTCCAGGCGGGGGAAAGACTCCACCACGCCGTTCTCGCCCACGTCTTCCTGGATCTTCTTGGCCAGGTTCTGGCCCAGGTCCTGGTGGGACATTTCACGGCCGCGGAAGCGGATGGTGACCTTGACCTTGTCGCCTTCCTCGAGGAAGCGAAGCATGTTGCGCAGCTTGATCTGGTAGTCGCCCACGTCCGTGACCGGACGGAACTTCACTTCCTTGATTTCGACCTGCTTCTGCTTCTTCTTGGCCGCCTGGGCCTTCTTCTGGGCTTCGAACTTGAACTTGCCGTAGTCCATGATGCGGCAGACCGGCGGGTCGCCATTCGGCTGGATCTCGACCAGGTCCAGACCCGCTTCCTGCGCCATGGAAAGCGCTTCGTCGCGGCTCAGGATGCCCAGCTGTTCCGAATCGGGACCGATGACACGAACGCGCGGCACGCGGATTTCGTGGTTACGGCGATTGCCCTTAGTGTCGGTGGTAGCGATACCACTATCCTCCAGAAGAGTTTCTTGATTATGCCGGCCCGCCGCTTAGCGACGGGTCTCGGCTTCCAGGCGTTCGGCGAACGCGGCCAGCGGCATGCTGCCCAGGTCTTCGCCGGAACGTGTACGCACAGAAACGGCCCCTGCTTCCTTCTCGCGATCTCCGACGACCAGCAGGTAAGGGACTTTCTGCAACGTATGTTCGCGGATTTTATAGCCGACCTTTTCATTGCGCAAATCGGCGTGTACGCGGAAACCTTTGTCGACAAGGGTTTGCGTCACTTCGCGGACATAGTCGGCCTGGGCGTCCGTGATGCTGAACACGGCGGCCTGCACCGGCGACAGCCACGTCGGCAGCAGGCCGGCGTGATGCTCGATCAGGATGCCGATGAAACGCTCCATCGAACCGACGATGGCACGATGCAGCATCACCGGGTGACGACGCTGTGAATGCTCATCCACGTACTCGGCGCCCAGGCGCTCGGGCATCATGAAGTCCACCTGCATCGTGCCCACCTGCCAGGCGCGGCCGATGGAGTCTTTCATGTGGTACTCGATCTTGGGGCCGTAGAACGCACCCTCGCCCGGCAGTTCTTCCCACGCCACGCCGGCCGCGCCCAGCGCGGCGCGCAGAGCATCTTCGGCGCGATCCCACACTTCGTCGCTGCCGATGCGCTTGTCCGGGCGCAGGGCGATCTTCAGGGCGATGTCCTCGAAACCGAAATCGCCGTAGACCTTCATGGCCTGCTGGTGGAACGCCGTTACCTCGGACTCGATCTGCTCTTCCGTGCAGAACACGTGGCCGTCATCCTGCGTGAAGGCACGCACGCGCATGATGCCGTGCAGCGCGCCCGAGGGCTCGTTGCGATGGCACGCGCCGAACTCGCCGTAGCGGATCGGCAGCTCGCGGTAGCTGTGCAGGTCGGTGTTGAAGATCTGCACGTGGCCCGGGCAGTTCATCGGCTTCAGGGCGTAGGTGTGCTTCTCCGACTCGGTGAAGAACATGTTTTCCTGATAGTTGTCCCAGTGGCCGGATTTCTTCCACAGCGACACGTCCAGCACCTGCGGGCAGCGCACTTCCTGGTAGCCGCTGTTGCGGTACACGCGGCGCATGTACTGCTCCACCTGCTGCCAGATGGCCCAGCCCTTGGGGTGCCAGAACACCATGCCGGGGCCTTCTTCCTGCTGGTGGAACAGGTCCAGAGCCTTGCCGATCTTGCGGTGATCGCGCTTTTCGGCCTCTTCCAGCTGGTGCAGGTAGGCCTTCAGGTCCTTGTCGTTGAGCCACGCCGTGCCGTAGATGCGCGTGAGCATGGCGTTGTTGGAATCGCCGCGCCAATACGCGCCTGCCACCTTCATCAGCTTGAACGCACGCAGCTTGCCCGTGTTGGGCACGTGCGGGCCGCGGCAAAGGTCCGTGAACTCGCCCTGCGAATACAGCGACAGCTCCTCGTTCGAGGGAATGCTCTCGATGATCTCGGCCTTGTACTCCTCGCCCAGCCCGCGGAAGAAGCTCACCGCCTCGTCGCGCGACTTCACGCTGCGCGTCACCGGCAGGGCTTCCTTCACGATCTTTTCCATCTCCGCCTCGATCTTCACCAGATCGTCGGGCGTGAACGGGCGCTCGTACGCGAAGTCGTAATAGAAGCCGTTGTCGATCACCGGACCGATGGTGACCTGCGCGCCCGGATACAGGCGCTGCACGGCCTGCGCGAGCAAGTGCGCCGTGGAGTGACGCAGGATGTCCAGCGCCTCCGGGCTTTTCTCGGTGACGATTTCCAGGCTGGCGTCGTTCTCGATGGGGAAACTGGCATCCACCAGCTTGCCATTCACCTTGCCGGCCAGCGTGGCCTTGGCCAGGCCGGCGCCAATGGAGGCAGCCACGTCCTGCACCGTCACGGGATGGTCGAACGGTCGCTTGCTGCCGTCGGGTAGCGTGATTTCGATCATGTTTGCACCTGATTCGAGCCGCTTGATGAGGCGTGCTCATTTGCTTTTGAAAAACCCCGGGAAACCCAGCCTTCCCTACTCGTCATTCCCGCGGAAGCGGGAATCCAGTGCCTTTGCCTTTAAAGCTTAAAGTCGCTGGATTTCCGCTCTTGCCCCCTTTTCGGGGTTCGCGGGCATGACGGTGAGGCGAAAACCGCGGCAATCCGGTACTTCAAAAAAAACCACAAAAAAAAGGACGCCACGCGCCCTTCTCGCAAAACAAGGCGTGGCTTGGATCAGCGTTGGAAGTCAGTAGTCGCCATGTCGCACACTCGACCGGCGCGAGACGCGCGGGCCACCTTGTCTCCGGGGTTGAAAACAGCTGGAACGCTAGTTTAGCGCACCTGCCGCTGTCAATTCAGTAGATCTACCCGATTCCGGCGGCAAGGCACCCGGCTAGAATGCGCGCCCCATCCACGGAGGTTTCCCGATGCGCGTTCTCGTCACCGGCACGGCCGGCTTCATCGGCGCCGCCCTTGCCCAGCGCCTGCTGGCTCGCGGCGACGAGGTGTACGGCATCGACAACCACAACGACTATTACGACCCGTCGCTCAAGGAAGCCCGCCTGGCGCGGTTCTCCAGCCACGCCAACTACACGCACCTGCGCGCCGACCTGGCCGACGCCGAGGCGGTGAACCGGGCCTTTGCCGACTTCCGGCCCCAGCGCGTGGTGAACCTCGCCGCGCAGGCCGGCGTGCGCTACTCGCTGAAAAACCCGCAGGCCTATGTGCAGAGCAACCTGGTGGGCTTCGTGAACATCCTGGAGGCCTGCCGCCACGACAAGGTGGAGCACCTGGTCTACGCATCCTCCAGCTCCGTCTACGGCGCCAACCGCAAAATGCCGTTCGCCATCGAGGACGCCGTCGACCACCCGGTCAGCCTGTACGCGGCCAGCAAGAAAGCCAACGAACTGATGGCGCACACGTACAGCCACCTGTACGGCCTGCCCACCACCGGCCTGCGCTTCTTCACCGTCTACGGCCCCTGGGGCCGGCCCGACATGTCGCCCATGCTGTTCGCCGACCGCATCAGCCGTGGCGAACCCATCGACGTATTCAACTACGGCAACCACAGCCGCGACTTCACCTATATCGACGACATCGTGGAAGGCGTGATCCGCACCCTCGATCACCCTGCCCTGCCCGACCCCGCCTACGACGCCGTGCACCCCAACCCCGGCACATCGAATGCGCCCTACCGCGTCTACAACATCGGCAACGACCAGCCCGTGCAACTGCTGCGCTTCATCGAGCTGATGGAACAGCACCTCGGCCGCAGCGTGGAAAAAAACCTGCTCCCCATGCAGCCCGGCGACGTACCCGACACCTGGGCCGACGTCTCCGCCCTGCGCCGCGACGTCGGCTACGCGCCGGCTACCACCATCGAGGAAGGCGTTGCGCGCTTCGTCGCCTGGTACAGGGAGTATTTTGAGAAGTGAGTGAAGAGGAGTGAGAAACGGAGAGAGCTAGAAGTGAGTGAAGAGGAGTGAGAAACGAGAGAATCTCGCCGCTACCCATCATTGCGCCGACAACCGTAGCCCAGATGAAGCAAAGCGCAATCCGGGAAAACCTCGCCTCACCGTTACAACACTAGCCGCACCGCCGCACGCCCATCCCGGATTCCGCTTCGCTTCATCCGGGCTACGTGGCTCACTCCTCTCCCCTATTTCCTGCCTCAAAACGGCTTGGCGATCACCAGGAACACGATGCCTAGCAACACCAGCACCGGTAGCTCATTCATGATGCGCAAGGTCTTGGACGAAGGCAGCGCCTCGCCCTTCTCCGCCCGCTTGAGCAGCCGTCCAGTCCAGCTGAAATAAATCAGCATCAGCACCACCAGCGTCAGCTTGGCATCGATCCAGTGCATTGACGCCACCACGTTCGGCAACGCTTGCGGAAACACCCGCCACCCTTCCCACAGGGCAAGACCGAACAGAAAGGCCACGCCGAACATGTTGTGCCCGAAGCGATACAGACGCCGCCCCATCAGCAGCAACCGCGCCTTGACCGCCGGCTGGTCGCCCACCTCGGCCACGTTCACCAGGATGCGCGGCAGGTAGAACACCGTAGCCATCCAGGCGATGACGAACACCACGTGAAAGCTCTTGATCCAGAGATACGTCATCACGGTTTCCTCGGGGACGGGAGGCGCACCATCGCCGAACGAAAACGCCACGGCCAGTGCTGAAAGTCGCCCAAGCATCAAACCGCCCCCGCACCACGTCAAGGCTCCACGTCCGTGACAAGGCGGCGCAGCGCGCGCGGGATCGATGCGCCGCGCCATCCCGGATTCCGGCGTCGACTTCATCCGGGCCACGGGCTCGTATCACGCCAAGCTTCCGCGCCCGATGACAGGGCGACGCACCGTAGCCCGGATGGAGCGCAGCGGAATCCGGGATCAAGCTGGCGGCAATCCTTACCAAGATCCTCGCCACCGAAGCTCCTCGACTCCGCGCTAGCGTCATCGACACGCCGCGCATCCCGGATTCCGCCTTCGGCTTCATCCGGGCTACGGTTACTGATAGAGCATGGTGAAGGTCATCGACGTGTTCGCCGCGCCGGGCGTCACACGTGTGGCGGTTTGGTAATAACGTGCCTTGAACGGAATGGTGTAGCTGCCGCCATTCGTCTTGTCGTAACCGGCGAAGGTTTTGTACGTCGACAACGGAAAGACGGCGCCATTGCCATCCAGTAGTTGCACGCCCACACCGGTGGCGCTCGAGGTGCTGGCGCTGTTGTCCAGGGCCACCACCGCCCATGGTCAAGGTGGCGCCGGCGAGCGTCGCCGGCCTGGTGCTGGCCTGCGTCTCGGTGACGGCATGCCGCCATGCGGCAAGCCAACCGGTGGATGGCATGCAGGGGCAAAACCCGAAGGCGGGCCTGGTGGTGGCGCCGGATGCCGACACGGCCCTTTCGCCTGCACCGGCGTACAAGCTGGGAGGTTCCAAGTCGCACGGCAAGGCGTTCTCGCCGATGCGCAAGACCCATGCCGGCACGGCGCTCGATGCCGCCGCCGCGACGTCCGGCAATGCGCCGGCAGCGGCGACCACGGCGCAGACGCCGGCCAACACCACTTTCGCCGCTCCGGCGGCCGAGGGCGCTACGTCCACCACGGCAAGCTTTATGACACCGAACGCGGAATCACGCCCCCACCCTGCCGCCGCGCCGGCGTCGGCGCCCACGGTATCGACCACGGTGGCCCTGGCACAGCCGGGCGCGTCGTGGGCGGCATGGGGCGTGCCGGCCGCGGCGACGGTGGCCACGTCGGCTGCGCTGCTGTTGCTGGTCCGGCGCACGCGCCGCAAGAAAGACACCCGCGCCACGGGCAATGTCACGGTGATCAGCTGGAAGGACTGGCGCTACCCCACCATGACGGCCTCGCGCGCGGAATTCTTTGGCGCGGAGCTTCCCGAACTCCCCCGCGTGTGGCCGGTGCACAGCGTGCGCCTGGACAGCTGGGCGCCCAACACCGGTGAAGCGCCGCGGATGAAGCCGGCCAGGACAGCCGCTACGGCCTGGTGAAGCCGATGCGCCCGCCGAAGATCGATCTGTCGCTGGACGACGACGCCTTCCTGCACTGGGTCACCGGTACGCAGGTGAACGACCCTGTCGATGCGCCGGTGTCGGGTGAAGAAAACGTGGTGTCGAACGCGCTGGCGGATGCACCTGTGGCGGCCATCGCCGTGGCATCCGTGACACCTGTCGAAACAGGCGAGGACGTCCGTAGGATTACCGAAGCGGCCGCACCGGCCCAGGATTACGATAATTCTTCGTCACCTGCCGACGGTGTCGCGATGGCCTCGCCCGTGCTGTCCGCGCAGTCCCCCGCTGCACCTGCGGTGCAGGAAGCCGCTCGTGCCGAAGAAGCCGTGGCCAACGCGCAGCCGAGCGTGGCCGAGGCGGAAGCCGCACAACGCAACGCCATGGAACGCGAACTGCAGGAGCGCGAAGCGCTGCTTGCGGCGGCAGAGGCACGCGCAGCCGCGGAACGCGAAGCCGCCCTGCGCGAAGCCCAGCAACGCGAAGCCGCCGAGCGTGAAGCCGCGCGCCGCGAAGCACAGCAGCGTGAAGCCGCTGAGCGCGAAGCCGCCCGCCGCGAAGCCATGCAGCGTGAAGCGGCGGCGCGTGAAGCCGCCGAACGCGAAGCCGCGCAGCGCGAAGCCAAGCGCCTGGAAGCTCAGCAGCGCGAGGCCAGCGCGGCCAAAGCCAAGCTGGAGGAGAATTCGCGCCAAGACGCCATCGCCGAGGCCAAGAAGCAGCTCACCGCCGGCTACCCGGCCAAGGCGCTCGATGCACTGGCGCCCGCACTGGCGGCACCGCACGCCTCGGGCGAAGCCTGGACCGTCGCCGGTTGGTGCTGGTGGCGCACGGCGCGCGACAACGGGCCGAACGCCGACAAGGCCGTGATGCAGGCCATCGAGGCCTTCCATCGCGCCATTGCCGCGGAGCCCAGCCGCGAGGCCATGCTGGGCAGCGCGCTGATCCGCTGCCATCTGTTCATGGCCGACCACTTGCAGGGCGATGCGCGCGCCGAGAGCCTGGATGCCGCGCTGCGCTTGATGGATCGCGCAGCCCCGGCCCGCCAGAACGGCGACAACAAGTTCGTGCTCGACCACGCCAGCGCGCTGTACGAGCGCGCCATGCTCTCCAGCCCCGAAGCGCGCACGCACCAACTGGCGCAGGCGGAACAGCGCCTGGCAGGCTTGTCGGCCAGCGATGTGGATGCCGAGGCTCGCTGGTTGATGGTGTCGGTGTGGCTGGCCCAAGCCCATCACGCGCAAGGCCGCGCCGCCGATGCGCTGCTCACGCGCGCCGCCGATGCCTTGTCGACGGTGCCCGCCGACGCGACGCAGGACATGCGCGACAACTGGCTCGCCCGCCTGATCGACGTGGAACTGCTGCGCCTGCGCGAGTTGAAAGCCGCCGCGCGCCTGATGCGCCTGCGCCAGCTGCGCGACACCTACGTGCCGAAATTGCAGGACGTACGCACCGTGCTGCCGCTACTGTCGTGGATCAAGGTGCTGCGCGAGTGGGCCGGCATGCTCAGCGAACGCCCGGCCCGCGAGAAATTCGCGGAAGCCGAGCAGCTGTTCGAACGGATCGAATCGCTTTCGCCCGACGACATCGGCGCGGTGCATTTTGCGCGGGCCTACTACCTGCGCCTGCGCTCGGCGAACGAATCGGTGGGTGCGGCGCTCGATACGCTGGAACAGGCCGACGCCCTGCTCGCCCATACCCGCTCGCAGGCGCTTTCCCCGGAAACGATCCTGCTCGGCCGCGCCGAAGTCGCGCTGGCCCGCGCTGCGCTGGTGGACCCGCGCGAGCGTGGCGCCGCGCTGAAACAAGCCATTCACTACTCCGATGCCTCGGCCGCGGTGGAGGACGGCAACCTGGCACGTGCGCTCACCTGCGGCATCACCGCCCGCCTGGCGCTGTTCGACATCGCCAAGCCCTCGGCCGGGGAAGCTCGCGAGCTGGTGTCGCTGGCCGAGCGCCTGCGCGTCGCCGCGCCGTACGAACCCGATGCGCTTCGCCTGTCGGCACGCTGCTCTTTCGTCGCCGGCAACGCCGCGGACGCTGCCCGGCTGTGCGAAACCGCCTGGGACGCCGGCTGCCACGATGCCGAGCTTCTGCGCCTGTGGCGCGACTCGCTGACACGCCTGCCGAACGCGCCCGCCGAGGCCGCCAACGACCCTCAATGGAAACGCCTGAATCAATGCATGCGCCTTGCGCAAAGCATCGGCCAGAGCACCCGCTAACCCCCGCCATCATCGATCTACCAGGAGACCCCAATGAACGCCGCAGAAATGTCACAGCGCATGTGGAACACCCGCTATGGCGTGATGAACGCCATTGCCGCCGACAACCTCACTACCCGCTCGCTCAGCCTGCTGGGCGAATGGATGGAGCAGGAACTCGACCTGCTCAGCACCTTCGTCGAAGAAGGCCAGACCGTCGTGGAATTCGGCGCCGACTACGGCGCACACACGCTGTGGCTGTCGCGCGCCGTCGGCGCACAGGGCGAAGTGCACACCGCCGAGCCGCGCCGCCTGGAATTCCAGCAGCTGTGCGCCAACCTGGCCATTAATGGCCTGACCAACGTGCACACCCTGCCCGTGTGGCTGGGCCGCCATTCCAGCCAGGCGCAGCTGGTGGACCTGCTGCCCAACATCGGCACAGCCACCAACGAGCGCGTGCGCGTAACCAACATCGACAGCCTGGGCCTGGAAGCGCTGCACCTGCTCAAGGTGAACCAGCCCGGCACGCTCGAAGGCGTGCTCAGCGGCGCCGACGAAAGCGTGCGCAAGCATCGCCCGGTGATCTACCTGCGCCTGGGCACGGTGGAACAGTCCATCGCCGAGGTGAAGGTGATCAAGGAACTCGGCTACCGCTGCTGGTCCCACCTGCCCTACCTGTTCAACAAGGACAACTACGGCGACCAGACCGACAACATCTTCCCCGGCCGCGTGTTCCAGAACGTCATCGCGGCACCGATCGAGGGGCGTCTCTCCTTCGACCATCTGCAGGAAATCTGATCCGCAAAAAAGCCTCCGACCGGAGGCTTTTTTGTATCCACGCAGCCACGTGATCACGTAGCCCGGATGAAGCGCAGCGAAATCCGGGACCCTTCATTCCCCATCCCTACGCACATTCTCCGTCCGGCCCCAAGCGTGGTGCTCGTTCCAAGCGGTATCGCACGTCCACCCCGGATTACGCTCCGCTTCATCCGGGCTACGGCGGCGTGCTACGTGTTTCGGCGATGAAGCCTGACGGACTATCGCGCATGAAACCCTACAGGCGATCAGCCCAGGCATTGCTATGGTAGTGACGCTGCTCGCGGGGTCTTCGGACGGGTTGCGGGCGGCCACGGCAGCAGTGTCGTGAGTAGCGCGGGCTGCATGGGGTGCCTCCCATGCAGCCCGCTGACCACCACCAACTTCTGGAGAGTTGATCATGGCTACGCCGGATCATAAGGCACGCGTTCACCCGTCTTTTACCAAAGACAACCACCTCACTCTTTTCCCCGACAGTTCGCATAGCGCGAATCCGACAGCGCCACCGCGCAGCGTTGTGCTCCCCGCATCCATGACCCGTTTAGGTGGCAGCACCCTCGCACGTCGACGGCGAGGCGTGACTCCGCATGCCGCGACATGGGCGGCATGCGGAGACGGACAGCGTCATGGAGCAAGGCCCGCATCAAAGGCCGGAGCGGCCCGCGCGGGCAACGCCATCGGGATGTCGCGATAAGCGGCGCATCGGCGTGAGGTTTACGCAGGTCGGTTGATCCCCCTGTGGCGTGCCCCTTCGGCACGCCACACCCAGAATCAGTAGCCCGGATGGAGCCGCAAGGCGGAATCCGGGTTTGTCGCGCGTGGCAAGCGCAAAACAGCGACGATGAATACCTTGGATGTTCTCGCACGTCTTTCCCGGATTTCGCTACGCTTCATCCGGGCTACGGGCTGTGCGACTCGTAGCCCGGATGGAGCCGAAGGCGGAATCCGGGACTCCGGCTGCCGAGAAAAGCGGACCGACAATACGCATATCCTGGCTCAACGAGGCGTTATCGCACGATGGTCCCGGATTCCCGCTACGCTTCATCCGGGCTACGGCCGCTGTCGTGATGTTGGACGATGCCGGTAGATTGGCTGGATGGTCAACTATCGACGCACCCTTGTGATGGGTGGAACGTATTTCTTCACAGTCGTGCTGCGTAACCGGCGTGCGGACACCCTGGTGTCGCATGTCGATATGTTGCGCGATGCATTGCGCCAGACGCGTCTTCGGCGACCGTTCCATATCGACGCGTTCGTGGTGCTTCCAGAGCATCTGCATGCCATCTGGACGCTACCGGCTGACGATGCGGATTACTCAGGCCGCTGGCGCATGTGCAAATCGCTGTTCGTGCGGCATCTCCCGCGACGCGGATGGGCCGCTGACGCCAGGCGCATCTGGCAGCCACGATTCTGGGAACATCTGATTCGCGACGAAGCCGATTTCGCCAAGCATGTGGATTACATCCACTACAACCCGGTCAAGCATGGCCATGTCGGTCGGGTCGCGGATTGGCCATGGTCGTCGTTCCATCGTTTCGTGCGGGATGGCCGATTGCCGATGGATTGGGCGTGTGCGGGCGAGCCAGCTGGGCGACTTGGCGAGTAACTGCGCTTTTGTTCGGGCTGCGGACCGAGGTGATCCCGGATTCCGCCTTTGGTTCCATCCGGGCTACGTGCTACGTGGGGTCAGTCCAGGGTCAGTCGCCCCAGAAAACAGAAGCGGCGCAAGCTCGAAAGCTGCGCCGCTGCTGATTCCAAATTGGTGGGCGGTACAAGGATCGAACTTGTGACCCCTACCATGTCAAGGTAGTGCTCTACCGCTGAGCTAACCGCCCGGTTCTCGCCGGCATGCCGTGCGAGCCGCGCAGTATACGTGCTCCGGGGGCCGGGGACAACCACCCCGCCCTGGCCCTGCTCAGCTGGCCCGTTCGCGCAGTTTGTGGATCTGGTCGCGCAGGCGGGCGGCCTCCTCGAACTCCAGGTTTTCGGCGTGTTTGTACATCTGCGCTTCGAGCTTCTTGATCATGGCGGAGGCCTGGTCGGCGCTCAGGGCGGCGTAGTCGCCACCCTTCTCCGCCACGGCGGCGGCACCCTGGCGTTCGCCGCGACGGCCGCGGCCACGCGTCGGGGCTTCGCTGCGCGCGCCTTCCATGATGTCCGCGATGCGTCGCACCACCGACTGAGGCGTGATGCCGTGGGCTTCGTTGTAGGCCTGCTGTTTCTCACGGCGGCGCGCGGTTTCGTCCATCGCCGCTTGCATGGAACGGGTGATGTTGTCGGCGTAGAGAATGGCCTTACCGCGCACGTTGCGGGCGGCGCGGCCGATGGTCTGGATCAGCGAGCCGGTGGAACGCAGGAAGCCTTCCTTGTCGGCATCGAGAATCGCCACCAGCGAGACCTCGGGCATGTCCAGGCCTTCGCGCAGCAGGTTGATGCCGACCAGCACGTCGAACTCGCCCAGGCGCAGGTCGCGGATGATCTCCACGCGCTCCACGGTCTCGATGTCCGAGTGCAGGTAACGCACCTTGATGCCGTGCTCGCCCAGGTACTCGGTGAGGTTTTCGGCCATGCGCTTGGTGAGCGTGGTGACCAGCACGCGATCGCCCATGGCCACGCGCTTGTTCACTTCGCCGAGCAGGTCGTCTACCTGGGTGCGCACGGGGCGCACTTCCACTTCCGGATCGATGAGGCCGGTGGGGCGCACCACCAGCTCGACGATCTGGTCGCCGGATTTCTGCAGTTCGTAGTCACGCGGCGTGGCGGAGACGTAGATGGAGCGCGGCGCACGCGCCTCCCACTCCTCGAAGCGCAGCGGCCGATTGTCCATCGCCGATGGCAGTCGGAAGCCGAATTCCACCAGGGTTTCCTTGCGCGAACGGTCGCCCTTGTACATGGCGCCGAGCTGCGGAATGGTGACGTGGGATTCGTCGACCACCAGCAGCGCATCCGCCGGCAGATAGTCGAACAAGGTCGGCGGCGGTTCGCCGGCGCCGCGCCGCGTGAGGTGGCGCGAGTAGTTCTCGATGCCCTGGCAGTAGCCGACCTCGGCCATCATTTCCAGATCGAAGCGCGTGCGCTGGTCGAGGCGCTGCGCTTCCACCAGCTTGTTGTCCTTGTAGAGCTGCTCCAGGCGCTCCTTCAGCTCGACCTTGATGGTCTCGATGGCGTTGAGCACGCTCTCGCGCGTGCTGGCATAGTGCGTGCGCGGATAGATGGTGTAGCGCGGCACCTTGCGGATGGTTTCGCCGGTGAGCGGATCGAACAGCGCCATGTTTTCGATGTCACCATCGAACAGTTCGATGCGCAGCGCTTCGTTTTCCGATTCGGCCGGAAAGACGTCGATGACTTCGCCGCGCACGCGGTACGTGCCGCGACGCAGTTCCATCTCGTTGCGCGTGTACTGCAGTTCGGTGAGCTGACGGATCAGCTGGCGCTGGTCGATGTGCTCGCCCTTGGCGAGGATCAGGCGCAGCGACAGGTAATCCTCGGGATCGCCCAGGCCGTAGATGGCGGATACGGTGGCGACGATCAGCGCATCCTTGCGCGACAGCAGCGCCTTGGTGGCGGCCAGTCGCATCTGCTCGATGTGATCGTTGATCGAGGCGTCTTTCTCGATATAGGTGTCGGACGCCGCCACGTACGCTTCGGGCTGGTAGTAGTCGTAGTAGCTGACGAAGTATTCCACCGCGTTGTGCGGGAAGAACTCCTTGAACTCACCGTACAGCTGCGCCGCCAGCGTCTTGTTGGGCGCGAGCACGATGGTCGGGCGCTGCACCTTCTCGATCACGTTGGCGATGGTGAAGGTCTTGCCCGAGCCGGTGACGCCCAGCAGCGTCTGTGCCGCCAGGCCGGATTCAAAGCCCTCGCTGAGCACGCGGATGGCCTCGGGCTGGTCGCCGGAGGGCTTGTAGGGGGAGACGAGTTCGAAGCGGTCAGTCATGGCCTTCTACATGCGGTCGCGTGCCGGCATTTTAAATCGCCCTGCTGACAGGGCCTGTCAGCAGGCTACGACGCCGCTCCCGGGCCTTGGCCGACTGAGACGCAGCGGCCTCATCACTAGGCTGAATGGCTCCCCCAGACAGGAGCCCAAGCATGGAAAATGGCCGGAATTCGCGCCTGACCCAGGCCGGATTCACCCTGATCGAGGCCATCGTGGCCATGACCGTCGCCGCCGTGCTGCTGTGCGTGGCCGTTCCGGCGCTGGGCGGCATGCTGGCGCGTCAACGGCTGGTCACCGCCCAGATCGAGCTGGTCGCGGCGCTACAGCACGCGCGGAGCGCGGCCATCACCGGCCGCCAACGCACCCTGTTTTGCCCTTCGGCCAATGGCACGCAGTGCGCCGATGACACGCACTGGGAGCGCGGCTGGGCCATCGGCCGCTATCGCACCACCAATGCGGACCAGCTGGATGGACCGCCATCGCAGGTGCACGGCAGCTACCCCAAGCTGATCATCATGAGCACGGCGGGCCGCAAGCGCGTCCGCTTTCAGCCGGACGGCACGACCGGCGGCAGCAACGTCACCTTTGTGCTGTGCCGGTCGGGGCATCAGGAGGATGCGCTGGCGATCACGGTGTCCAACATGGGGCGCGTGGCCAACAAGAAGCCGGCCGACGATGAGGCCGGCCGTTGTGCGGCGGGTGGTTAGCGTGCTGCTCGCGTTCGTTGTAATGGAGCACCACTCGTTCTAGAGGCAAGCTTTCGCCGCCTCGCGATATCCACGCAGTGCAAGCACCTCAATGCGCTCGTACAACGCCACATCTGCGCCCATGGCCTTGCTGCGGATGACCAGTTGCTCCTCCATATGCGTGGTCTCATTGCCCGCCACCACCTGCAGCTCGGTCGGGCTCTCCACGATGCGCGCGGTGGGCGAGATGGCAGTCCACCTGCGTTGGACGCAGGCCGCGTACACGGAGTCCAGCTTGGCAGTGCTGCCCTGGAACGTCGGCTTGTTGTGGGTCAGGTCGCCCGTGCTCGCGCAGCCGGCAAGCCACAGCGTTCCGATGACGATCCGCCACGCGCGCCCCATGCCTAGCCTCGCGATGCCCCTGTGCCCGCAGCAACGATGGATGCCCACAACTCCCGCCCGGATGATCTTCGACATCCCGTGGTGTATCCCATGTCTAGGCGAAGCCCGGCCATGACGGGCAGCACGCCCGCGAAACCGCATTCACGACCTTGAACCACGACGGGACCTTCACCGAATCTTGAGCCCGCGTCCACATCGACGGGCCTGCTCCGTCACCACGGGACGCGCATTTCAGGCATAAAAAAACCCCGCCAGTTGGCGAGGTTTTCTTGAATATGGCGCCGAAGTTGGACTCACAAATCCAGAAATTTAGCCAATCTTCAGGCTTCACACCAAAAGTTACTCCCAAAGTTACTCACAAATCGGCCTGGTACCCCTGTTCTGCCCCCGGGTGGCTGATAGGGAAATACCCGGCTCGTAGGCTGGGATGGGTCGCCATTTGCAGCGTCGGAAGATTTGGGCGACTACACCGCAAGTGGTAAGGATCGATCTCCCCTGGCGCCCTATATTCGGGCGGCACTCGGTGCATGTCAGTCACAGGGGAAAACCATGAAACAGACCGTTACGCTCTCAGTGTTGGCTGGGCTGGCTTTGGCGGCGCTCGCACTGCCGACCGCTACCCTCGCCAGGGGTAGCCACAGCAGCGGCCATTCCTCCTCGCCCGTACACGTCAGCGGCCATACCACCAAGACGGGCGCCTACGTCCCGGCCCACTACCGCACGGCCCCTGATCACACCAAGCTCAACAACTGGTCGACCAAGGGGAACGTAAACCCCTACACCGGGAAGGCCGGCTCCGCAAGGCAGTACGCCCCTCTACTGAATTAGTCGTTGGCAGGGTGTGTTTCCGTCCCAAATACCATCCTTACCCCTGTCTGTGGAAGAATCGAAGTTTCATCCACCAACGTACTTATCGATCACACACAATGACGCAGACAGACGAAGACCGCATTCGCGACGCATTGAGCATGCCTGAACCTGATTCAGGTAGCGCTTGCGCGCTCAAGCATTCTGGGCTGCTTGAGATTGCCAAGATGCTGTGGTTCGCGAGCGTCTGTTGCACGGCACCCGAAGTCGCCCGCTCAGTGCTGAGCGATGGCCTCCATGCATATATCCCCATGGGAGACATAGATCCAGGCATGCTGGACCTCTACGAGGAGGACCTGGAATGGCTAGTCGATACAATATCGACAACTCGATGGAAAGATGCGTTGGACAAAGCATTTTCAAGGGTCGGTAGGTCTCTTCTAACGCTAAGGCCGGCAAATTATTTGAAACACATACTCGGCTCTACTGACGAGCAACGCCGAGCCAATTCAATGAGAGGGGACAGCCAGCTTCGCATCAAGTTCGATGCTTCTTATCAGACCAAGATATGTGAATATCTGCTCTGGTCGGATCTCGACGATGCAATCCGACAGCGAGCCGGCGACAGTAGCCCCCTAGAATTCACTTGCAGCCACCCTGCTGAGTTCCTTGAGTTTGTCGATGGTTACTTTGACCGCGATAGCAGGCTTATCGCTGGATGCATGGACGATATCATCGGCTTTGACAGAGGCAGCGATGTCGCCACGTTCTATCTCGATGTCGCCAGAGGCGCGAAAGAGTTCCATATGTACCCTTCTCTCATGAGGACGGAAGAAGAGGCGAAAGCGATATACCTAAAAGTCTCTCACATGGAGCCAACTGACTGCGCACTTTAATTTGATAACGCACAGCAATATCGTTTCGCAGCTTCAACAAGCCAAACAAATAGTCGCTCTTCGTACGACTTCGTTGATCTGCGATAGCTCTCCGCTCGTACACCGAGTTCTCGCGCCCGATTGTCTTGGGACACTGCGGCCCTACCGCAAAGGATGCGCTGCATGGCATCAGTCAGCGCTTCATCCGCAAACCGACTGGGTTTCGAAGCCAAACCAAACAGCTTTACAGTCGGCCAATACCTAAGCACATCACCGGTCGCATACAGCAACAGGATGGCCTCCAACGGACCATCCAGCCTGGCGAAGCTCAGCGCTGCTAGCGCGTCACTATCGTGGTGATAGCTCGGGATCGCAACCACGCCACGCGATGTACTCCAACGTTGCTGGCGGCGGACATGCAGGGAACCGCCGATAGACCTCGCAGCCTGCTCTGTGACCTGGCCCCGCCGGGAAATGGCGAGCACGCACGACTCGTCCAGTACCTCCCTACCGGGTACACCTACGCGAGCCTCCTGCATCGATGGATTCCAGCCATAGCCGGTTCCTAGTGCACGAGCCAGTCGTCGTGCAGCACGTTCGATGACCTCGGACTGGTCAATGGTCTGCCCACCATCGGCCATGGCTCAGCCCCCAGGTAAAGGTTTGAACGCCTCGCACGGATGCTGCTGCATCGGGTAGTGCATGCCCTTGCCGCTGGCGCATTGGCCCATACCCGCTGCCGGGTTGACCGGGTCGGACGTGTAGCGACGACACCCCATGCACTGCACCGATGGGTGGGGGATATATGCGCCTGCCTTTCGTATCGCGCACCATGGACACCCGAGCGCACGGGGCCAGCCATCCACCACCGGAAGTACGGCAGCCACGCTTGGGTGCACCCACACTGGGCCGCAGTGGTGGCAGTGGATTACCGCGTCATGGCCTACCGGCTTTTTGCCCGCCCATCGCGTAGCGGAATCGTCCAGCAATTCCAGATAGGTCAATAGCTGGCTGTCGTCCAATCTCGCGCAGGCAGCCACGTCCAGGTTGTGTAGGCGATGGATGGGAGCAGTGTCGAAGCCATGGCGGTCAGCCAGCGCCAGCAGCGCAAGTCGCAGGTCATGGGTTGGTCGGTCTGCAACTGCTGCAACACGCGCAACTGACGCAACACGTGCAACAGCTGCAACTCTGTCGTGTTGCGCCGTTGCATCTGTAGGGTTTGCAACTGTGCAACTGTCCGACAGTGCCCGCCATGCCAGCTGCTTTAGTGAGAGTTGCGCAGTTGCATTACTAGCGTTTGCAACCGTGCAACTTTGCTCGGGGGATTTAATCGCGGTCATCGTCCGCCCCCTGTGCGCCACTATGGGTTGCCTTGGGCTTGGTTCGGCGTGACTGCTCAGGCGGAAGCTTCCCCTCATCCCGCAGGCGCCGAATAGCGCGGGAGACGGTGGACTTGTTCACGCCGAGGTCGCTGGCAATCTCGGTGGCCGTCATGCCCAGGTCGTGCATCTCGATGATCTGCGCGTCTGTGGCGTCTATGACCTTTCGGATTGCCCACGCTTGCGTGCCGTCCGGCAGGGTCTCCAGCTTGGCCTCGAAGGGCTCCACGTCCCAACGTCAACGTGACTTTGAATCGCTTGCTAAGTCCGTACCCAGTCATGGAAAAATCCGAAGTAGACGAGTGGGCGATGAACACGCGGCGCTGAGAAGCTCACTCCGGCTCGTCAATCTGCTCCAGGCGCAAGAAACCTTCTTCGTCGTAGCCTAAGCTGCGCAGGCGATTCCGGCGACCACAAACCGGGCACATGAAGTGCAGGCCAAAGCTATCGATGTTCGCCTCGGCGCCTCCCGTGAATTCCGGGAATTCGGTATGGCAGCGGATGCAGATCCACATGCTTCAAATGCTACACCCCACCCGCAGCATCAGGGTGGCGTGTGATGTCAGCCTCCAGCGCCACGCACCGCGAACATCGCAATGTCGAGAACCCTCTGGAGCGCCTGACGTTCGGTCAAACCGGCATCGAGGTACTCCTTGATGCTAACGGACCCCATGGGACGGGCACCGCCGATCCGACCAGCCGAAATCCAGGCAATTGGCTGGTCCTCGACCATCTGAACAACCACCAGCGTCTGACCGACGACCCCTTGCACACTCGGATTAGCCATGTCTGAGCGACCCATCCTAATGAATGGCCTCATGTTGGCCGCGCGACCAGTGAATCGCAAGCTACAGCGCCTTGGCCACCAGCCGCGCTATCTGCCGCGCCATGCCCAGCGCCAAGTCTTCGGATTCGACTATGTCGGTATCGCCGTACCGAAGCGGCATCTCTTCCACGACGCGCGGCAGTCGGTAGATCGCCCAAGTTCCGACCCAGCCATTCGCGCCAGGCACAGCTAGCTCGCCCGTAGACAAGCGAATCAGAAGACGACCAATCACAAATTCGTGGCAGGAGCCCCTGGGCATGGGGAGCATCCGATGGAGTGGATGCGCCTATGGTCGCGCTGCGCAATACCCATTGCAATGATGAAGGTCACGAGGCCTCACCCTAACGCGAGACTGTCGATTTCTACTTAGAGCTTTCGACCTAGTATCCCGCCTTAGCTGTGGATGGCATAAGTTCGGCCCGTTTAGGCCAACGGAGCCACGCAGTGGCGAGATCGACGCATTGGTTTAACCATGCCGGATCGACTTACCGATACGAGCTGACCACCTACAAGACAAATGCGGACGTCACCTATGTAGCGATGGTGTCTGTTGGCGGAGCATACTTTGCTGTCGTTACGGACAAGATAGCCAGAGACCACAACGCGGTGGCACGCTGGTCTGACGCTGCTACTGAACTGCTTGCCGTCATCCATGCCGAAGGCAAGATCCGGGGCATGCTCCGGAACCCCGCCTCGGGCTCAGTCCATCCCGAGTGAACACCCGCTCTGAGGCGGAAGCGAGCCTTTTGGTACGCCAGTCGTCTCTTTTGCTGACTCAATCCGCCATGAGTTGATCGAGTTCTTCGCGAATTGCAACCATTCGTGCAGCTGCAATTTGCACGTTAGACGAACGTTGCTGTGACGGCTTGCTAAGGTAGTCACTGCCCCGGCATGCTGGCGGGACAACTTGGTCAGGGGAAGACAATGAACAAGGTCCTAGAGGTTCCAGCAGAAGAGCCCTCGCGTGGAAGCATCACTTGCGTCGGCTTAGGGATGACGTTGGGCTCCCACCTCACCCCCATTGCTCGCAGCTACATTGAACAGGCCGATGTCGTATTCGCCGGAGTATCCAACGCCATCGTTGAACAGTGGCTACAGCGGATGCACAAAGATGTCAGGAGCCTGCAATCCAACTACGGAGAGGGTAAGCCACGCTCAAAAACCTACTTGGAGTGGGTCGATCTGATGATGACTGAGGTGCGCACTGGCAGACGCGTTTGTGGCGTCTTCTATGGCCACCCCGGCGTTTTCGCCTGGTCACCGCACAAGGTCATCGAAGTGGCGCGATCCGAAGGCTATGACGCGCAGATGGAACCCGGCATATCTGCCGAAGATTGCCTATATGCGGACCTGGGCATTGATCCCGGAAGCCATGGATGTCAGCACTTTGAAGTGAACCAGTTGGTCTTCTTCAAGAGGAGGCTGGACCCTACGGCCTATTTAGTGCTGTGGCAGGTTGCCATGATCGCCAATGAATCGATCTCCAAGGCAGATGCTTCGGCACCCTACAGGCAGCTGCTTGTCGACCGCCTCAGCCGCGACTATCCACTAGACCATGAAATCATTGTCTATCGAGCGGCCACTCTGCCCATCGAAGAGCCGCGCATCCGCAAGGCAACGCTACGTGACATCGCTACCATTGCGATGACGGCAGAAGAAACGGTTGTTGTGCCGCCTGCACAAGCGCCTCAACGAGATGAAGAATTCATCCGCCGTATGGAAGCCATACGCTCGATGCACGAAAAGCCCGTATCAGCTTAGCCAGGACAATGGCACAGGAAGAAAGACACGTACTGTGATATCTAAACCGAGCGCCAGCGGAGGAATCGGCCGGCGCGCCAGGTTCATCGACAAACAACGAAAGGATCATGACATGGCTGACACCATCGAGCTGCTGGAAGCAATCGGCTGCAACGCAACCCTGAGACGAGCACCACGGCAGACCCTGGTTGCGGCTCTTGAGGGCGCAAAGGCGTCCCAGGCCTTAACGACCGCTGCGGCAAGTGGCGACGCTTCGCACCTAACCCAGGAATTCGCGGACATCGATCTGATCGCGCCTCAGATTACGCAATCAATCGCGGTACAGCTTTTCGCCGTACAGCTCTAATTGGCTGAGGTGAGATCATCAAGAGAAGCCCGGGATGCTCCGGGCTTTTTTTGTGGGCTTCCCCGCCCCGCCCGCGCGCAATCCATCCAAATAGTTCGCCCACGCTTGCATCATGCGCTTGCGCTCATCCAGGTATTGGGCGGCATGGGTGTAGGCCTCCCGGACCTTGTTGGACTCGGCATGGGCTAACTGACGCTCGATGGCGTCGGCGTTCCAACCCATCTCATTAAGCCGGGTCGCGGCAAGGCTACGGAACCCGTGCCCAGTCATTTCGTCACCGCTATAGCCCAGGCGACGTAGCGCGGCATTGACCGTGTTCTCCGACATGGGACGGCTGGCGGTGCGCATACCGGGAAACACATAGCTCCCCTGCCCCGTCATCGCCTGTAGTTCCCGGAGAATGGCAACGGCTTGACTGGATAGCGGCACGAGGTGGGCTGCTTTCATCTTCATGCGCATGGCCGGTATGCGCCACATGGCCCCGTCCAGGTCGAACTCTGACCATTGGGCCTGCCTAAGCTCGCCAGGCCGCACAAACACCAGCGGGGCCAGCTTCAGGGCGCACTGCGTAACGAACTGGCCGGAGAAACCGTCGATGGCCCGGAGCAGTTCGCCGATGGCTTTAGGTTCGGTAATGGCTGCGTGATGCTTGGCCTTGGGTGCCTTGATGGCACCGCGCAAGCTGGCGGTGGGATCGTTATCCGTGAGGCCTTCCAGAATGGCAAACCGGAATACCTGCCCTGCCTTGACCTTCGCCCGACTGGCGGTGTGCTGCTTGCCGGTTTCCTCGATCTTCCGCAGGGCATCCAGAAGAATGCGGGGTGTGATTTCGCTAACTGGCATGTCCCCGATCTCGGGAAACAGGAAGCTTTCGAAGAGCCATTGACTCTTGTGGGCCGTGACTTGGGCAACGCTCTGCCGTTCTGCCCAACGCTGGGCCACGTGCTGAAAGGTCACCACAGGGGCCGCTGCCTGGACCTGAGCGTGCTTGACGGTCTGTCGGTGCGTACTGGGGTCGATGCCATGGGCCAGCTGTGTGCGGGCCGCATCCCGACGCTGACGGGCTTGGGCGAGGGAAACACTGGGATAGGTGCCAAGGCTCAGCATCTTGGCCTTGCCGGCGAAGCGGTAACGGTAGCGCCAGCGCAGGGCACCGGAGACCGGGACCTCCACTGCCAGCCCATCGGCGTCCGCCACCCGGTAAAGGGCCGCTTTTCGCTTCAGGCCACGGAGCTTCACGTCGGTCAGCATGTGAGTAACTCCCTCAGTGAGTAACAGCCTGGGGCGATGTTACTCCCAAAGTTACTCACCAAAAGGTGGCGCTGTCCTGGGACGGAATGGGACAAAACTGGACATGCGGGCATAAAAAAACCCGCTAAATCGCGGGTTTCTTTACGGTTTTCGGACTCTATGAGACGTCCTGGAACTCTTATATGGCGCCCGAAGTTGGACTCGAACCAACGACCCCCTGATTAACAGTCAAGTGCTCTAACCGGCTGAGCTATTCGGGCGGGGTGAGCTGAATAGTTTGAGTATTCAGCCCCTGGCTGTCAAGCCGTTTTAACCAATTGAGACGAGGTTCAAGCAGCCTTGCCGGTGAGCACCTGATAGCAGGGCACATAGGCCGTGCCGCCGGGCAGTTTCATTCGGTCCTGGGCCACGAAGGCCTTCAGCAGCTCATCCAGCGAGGCCATGATGTCGGCGTCGCCGTCGATCTGGAACGGGCCGTTCTTCTCGATGGCGCGCAGGCCCTCTTCCTTCACGTTGCCGGCCACGATGCCCGAGAACGCGCGGCGCAGGTCGGCCGCCAGTTCGTGGCGCGGGCGGTCGCGGTGGATCGCCAGGCCGCGCATGGCCTCGTGCGTGGGACGGAACGGCAGCTGGAAGGCGTACGGGATGTTGAGCGCCCAGTTGAAGAAGAACGCGTCCTTGTTGTCCAGGCGGTAGTTGCGCACCTTGTCGATGCCGCGAACCATGGCGCGCGCCACGGCGGCCGGGTCGTCCACGATGATCTGGTAGTGCTGGGTGACGCTTTCGCCCAGGGTCAGGCGCAGGAAGCGGTCGATCTGCTCGAAGTACGCGGCCGACTGCTTGGGGCCGGTGAAGATCAGCGGGAACGGCACGCCGGCGTTGTCGGGGTTCAGCAGGATGCCCAGCAGGTAGAGGATTTCCTCCGCCGTGCCTACGCCGCCCGGGAACACGATGATGCCGTGGCCCATGCGCACAAAGGCTTCGAGGCGCTTCTCGATGTCCGGCATGATCACCAGGTGGTTGACGATCGGGTTCGGCGACTCGGCGGCGATAATGCCGGGCTCGGTGATGCCGATGTAGCGGTTGTTGCGGCGACGCTGCTTGGCGTGGGCGATGGTGGCGCCCTTCATCGGGCCCTTCATGGCGCCCGGACCGCAGCCGGTGCAGATGTCCATGCCGCGCAGGCCGAGCTGGTAGCCCACCTGTTTGGTGTACTCGTACTCGTCGCGCGAGATCGAATGGCCGCCCCAGCACACCACCAGGTTGGGGTCGATCTGCGGCTTGAGGATGCGCGCGTTGCGCAGGATCTCGAACACGGCATGGGTCAGGCCCACGCTGTCGTCCAGATCGAAATTGCCCTGCTCCATCTGCGTCGACACGTAGACGATGTCGCGCACCACGGCCACCAGCAACTCGTTGATGCCGCGGATGATCTGGCCATCCACGAAGGCCTGGGCCGGCGCGTGGGTCAGCTCGATCTTGATGCCGCGGTCCTGCTGCAGCACCTGGATGTCGAAGTCGGGAAACTGCTCCAGGATGGAGCGCGGATCGTCGCTCATGTTGCCGGAGGTGAGCACCGCCAGCGCGCAGCGGCGCAGCAAGGCGTGCAGACCCGACCCGCTGGCGTCGCGCAGGCGCGCCACTTCGTTGCGGGACAGGATATCCAGGCCACCGGCGGGCGAAATGCGCGCGCTCACGGTGCCGGGGCGGCCGGTCTTGCCGGCTTGCATGTCATTCATTCAACCATTCTCCTCGCCGCGCCCTCGCGGCTCGTTCGTCCGTGCAGAACGCGGCGGACCGCGTAGCTTCCCGCGCCGGGCATGGCAGGGTCAAGCTTTAAAGCCCGCGCAAAATATCCGCAACGTGCCCGATTTCCTCACCGTCATTCCGGCGAAAGCCAGAATCCAGTGCCTTTGAACCTTCCTGCGGCGCGTAAAGTCGCTGGATTCCGGCTTTCGCCGGAATGCGGTGAGGGAGGACATCCCGCAACGGATGTCGGACAGGCTCTTCGGCAATCCCCATAAAAAAGCCGGCGCCCCACGGGGCGCCGGCCAGGTCTCAAGACCTTCGCAAGCTAATACGCTTAGAACTTGTACTTCAGGGTCAACAGGACCGACCAGCGCTGGGCAAGGTCGTCGTTGTTGTTGATGTACGTCGGGATGGCCTGCGGGCTGTAGTTGCCGTTGTTGATGTAGTTGGTGCAGGTCGCCAGCTTGCCACCGCAGGTGATGTCGTAGAGGTACTTGCCTGTCTTCGGATCGACGCCGGCGAAGTCAGCCAGCGGACGACCACCCGGGAAGTTCACGCGCTTCTCGATACCCCAATGCTTGTTCAGCAGGTTGGTGAAGTTGTAGACGTCGAAGCGGATCTCACCCTTGTTGCCCTTGAAGATGCCCGGGATTTCCTGGCTGAAGCTCAGGTCGATCTGGTTGATCCAGCCGGCGCGGTCGCCATTGCGCTTGGCCACCGAGCCCTGGTGATCCTTCAGGTAATCGTTGCCCTGGACATAGTTGTAGAACTGCTGCACCAGCTTCTGATCGGCAGCGACGATGTTGCCCTTTGCGTCGCGGTAACCGAACTCCACTTCACCCGGACGCGGGATGTAGACCAGGTCGTTGGTGAAGCCGTCGCCGTTGGCGTCGTTGCCGAAGGTCCAGCTGAACGGAGCAGCGTTGTGACCGTCGTAGAACGCGCTGACGCTGGTGGCGTAGTCGCCGAAGAAGCGGTGCTGCCAGGTGAGCGAGGCGATCACGCGGCGCGGGATCGAGTAGTTC
>Ga0268248_100096_pt1 | contig 72503 bp, 72 predicted proteins | sample AgamicAtAme_FD_200856 | JGI IMG/M metagenome (GOLD analysis project Ga0268248, IMG submission 200856) | Agave microbial communities from Guanajuato, Mexico - At.Am.e (v2) (version 2) | ecosystem: Host-associated > Plants > Phyllosphere > Phylloplane/Leaf | place: Guanajuato, Mexico | collected... | reverse complement strand
GAATCTACTCATGGTTAAATCCTTATCAGTTATGGGGATAACAGATTCGGATTTTCCCATGAGTAGCATTACTGGCAGAGCCAACCTGTTGCTGACCACCTCCTCAGGAGGTGGTGTTTAGGCAGGGATAAAAAACCCCGCATTTGCGGGGTTTTGTTTTTTACTCGGTGTCGAGTTCGTCGAAGCTTTTCACCAGATCGTCAATCGCTTTGATCTGCTTGAGGAACGGCTCGAGCTTATCGAGCTTCAGCGCGGACGGACCATCGCATTTTGCGTTGTCCGGATCCGGGTGCGCTTCAATAAACAGACCCGCCAGACCGGTTGCCATCCCTGCGCGAGCCAGTTCAGTGACCTGCGCGCGGCGACCGCTGGAAGCCGCGCCAAACGGGTCGCGGCATTGCAGGGCGTGGGTGACGTCAAAAATCACCGGCGAGTTATTGGAGACTTTCTTCATCACGCCGAAACCGAGCATATCCACAACCAGGTTGTCATAACCGAAGTTGGCACCGCGGTCGCAGAGGATCACTTTGTCATTGCCACCTTCATGGAATTTATCCACGATATTGCCCATCTGGCCAGGGCTTACGAACTGCGGTTTTTTCACGTTAATTACCGCGCCGGTTTTCGCCATCGCTTCCACCAGGTCGGTCTGGCGGGCGAGGAACGCCGGAAGCTGAATCACGTCAACCACATCGGCTACTGGCTGCGCCTGGGAAGCTTCATGCACGTCGGTGATCACTTTTACACCAAAGGTCTGTTTCAGTTCCTGGAAAATTTTCATTCCCTCTTCCAGACCCGGCCCGCGATAGGACTTGATGGAAGAACGGTTGGCTTTATCAAAAGAGGCTTTGAACACGTACGGAATGCCCAATTTCTGGGTCACAGTCACGTAGTGTTCGCAAATGCGCATCGCCAGATCGCGGGATTCCAGCACGTTCATACCACCAAACAGCACAAACGGCAGGTCGTTCGCAACGTTAATGTCGCCAATGCTGACCACTTTTTGTTTCATAAAATCGCCTTATCAAGTGTGAATCGGAACTTACTTTTAATGCAGGGTAACCTGTTTGTGCGAAATCGTGTTGATTTGCGCGCGGATCATCTCGCTTATCGGATCCTCCGGACACTGTTCGACGAAGTAACTCAGGTCGTGCAGCGCCACATGATCGCAATCAAGCTGGGCGTAAATCAGCCCACGGTCACGGATTTCGTACGGATCTTCCGGATTAAACTGTAACAGCGCTTCACTGGCGCGCAATGCCAGCTCCATCTGCTGCTCTTCCATCAGCGCGGACTTTAAGGTATCCAGCAGCTTGCGGATCACTTCAGCGTTGTCGGCTTCATCCAGATCTTCGTTAAACAGCTCGGCGACCGGGCTGATATTGCCCTTCAGCCACACTTCGAGAGTATGTTCGTCCAGCGTGTCGCCATTAAACGGGTTAATGAGCCACATTTCGCCGTCCAACCACTCGGCACGCAGGATCAGCTGCGTCGGGAAAATGACCGGCGTCAGCGGAATATCGAGACGCCCGGCGACCCACAATAAAATCGCCCCCAGCGAAACGGCGCTTCCCTGACGATTTTCCAGCACTTTATCCAGCCACAGCGCATCAGACAGGCGGTAAACCCCACGCGTGTCTTTAAAACCCCATTCGCCATAAAACAACTCAATGAGCTTTTCCAGCTGCCAGTCCTGAGGCTTCGCCTGACTTATTTCTTCTCGCGCCAGGCTCAGCAGCCGCTCCAGCTCTTCATGCACGTACAGCGAAGGAAAATCATCGCGAATCAGCTCTGAAACAAGGATCATCCCGTCGCATAATGGCGCGTTGTTAAATTCGAAATCAGCTAACGACCTCATTTCTTACCCCAGTATCGGTACTTTTGTGGCGGCGAGTTTAATGATGATGTACAGCACCACCAGCCCCAGCATAAAGGCGATAAAACCCGTTTGCTGGCTGCGCGGACGATGTCGTCCCAGCGCGATAAAACCCAAAACGATGTAGATGATAACGCCAAACAGCTTTTCAGTCAGCCATGCGCCTTTAACAGTAAAAGGTAAATAGCCCGTTACCCACATCAACCCGCCGCCGCTTAACAGCAACACGCTGTCAACCACATGCGGCACAACCCGCACCCAGCGGGCCTGCGCGCGAGGGTTGTTCGCCCAGCGCCACCAGTAGCGTAAAACGAACAGGCTAATGGTCAACGCAACGCAGGTCAAATGCAATGTAATCAGTACGTTAAAGGCACGCATCGCACATTACTCCTGTAAAGGTCGCTTTCCCAGCGTCAGCCGCTCATTACCGCCATAATCCCGGCAGGTTTCCACTTCCTGCCAGCCATATTGTGAAAACAGCGCACGCACCGCTGCGCCCTGCTGCCAGCCATGTTCCAGCAGCAGCCAGCCGCCCGGCAGCAGAAAGCGTCGCGCGTCGCAAATGATGGTCTGTAAATCGGCGAGACCATGATCGGCCGCCACCAGCGCGCTCAGCGGTTCAAAACGGACATCGCCCTGCGCGAGATGCGGATCCTGTTCGTCAATATAGGGAGGATTGCTGACAATCATGGCGAACTGCTGCCCAGCAAGCGCACTGAACCAGCGACTTTGCAGGATCTCGACGTTGGTAATCGCCAGATGTTCCGCATTGCGTTGCGCCAGCGCCACCGCCTCAGCAACCACATCGACGGCAGTAACGTGGCAATCCGGCCGTTCGCTGGCCAGCGCCAGCGCGATCGCCCCGGTGCCGGTACCCAGATCGAGAATGCGACACGGCGAAGCGGGAAGACGGTTTAACGCCTGCTCGACCAGGCACTCCGTGTCCGGGCGCGGGATCAGCGTCGCGGAAGAAACAAATAGCGGCAGCGACCAGAATTCACGCTCACCAACCAGATGCGCCACCGGTTCACCAAGCGCACGGCGCGCCAACAGCGCATCCAGTTGCTGCTGCTGTTCCGCCGTAAGCACCGTTTCACCAAAAGCGAGAATGAAGGTGCGCGTTTTGCCGGTCACAAACCCCAGCAGAATTTCAGCGTCGCGGCGCGGGCTTTCGCTCGTCTGCAACTGGCTTATCGCCGCACGCAACCACTGTTGATAGTCCATTAGTCCTGCTCGGAAAGCGCCGCCAGTTGATCGGCCTGGTATTCCTGCACAATCGGCTCAATCAGCATATCGAGCTTGCCTTCCATCACCTCATCAAGACGATAAAGCGTCAGGTTGATGCGGTGATCGGTAACGCGCCCCTGCGGAAAATTGTATGTACGGTTGCGATCGCTGCGATCGCCGCTGCCCAGCAGATTGCGGCGGGTTGATGCTTCCGCCTGCTGGCGTTTCGCCATCTCTGCCGCGTGGATACGCGCGCCCAGCACCGACATCGCTTTGGCTTTGTTTTTATGCTGCGAACGTTCGTCCTGGCATTCGACGACAATCCCGGTCGGCAAGTGGGTAATACGGATTGCCGAGTCGGTGGTGTTAACGTGCTGGCCGCCCGCGCCGGAGGAGCGGAAAGTATCAATGCGCAGATCCGTCGGGTTGATATCCGGCAGTTCAGCTTCAGGCAGTTCCGGCATGACGGCAACCGTACAGGCTGAAGTATGAATACGCCCCTGCGATTCGGTCGCCGGGACGCGCTGCACGCGATGGCCGCCCGATTCAAACTTCAGACGTCCGTAGACACCTTCACCGCTGATTTTGGCGATCACTTCTTTATAGCCGCCATGTTCGCCGTCGTTAGCGCTCATGATCTCCACGCGCCAGCGGCGGGCTTCCGCGTAGCGGCTGTACATGCGGAACAGATCGCCGGCAAATAATGCCGCTTCGTCACCGCCCGTACCCGCGCGCACTTCAACAAAGGCATTGCGTTCGTCATCCGGATCTTTCGGCAAGAGTAAAACCTGTAACTGCTGCTCCAGTTGTTCGCTTTTCTCTTTCGCATCGCGTAACTCTTCCTGCGCCATTTCACGCATTTCCGGGTCGTCGAGCATCATCTGTGCCGTTTCAATATCTTCCTGAACCTGTTGCCAGTCAGTAAAACAGCGCGACACATCGCTTAGCTGCGCATATTCCCGCGACAGCGCGCGGAAACGATCCTGGTCGGCAATAGTTTGCGCATCACCCAGCAGCGCCTGAACTTCTTCATGGCGTTCATGCAGGGCTTCCAGTTTGGCAACGATAGAAGGCTTCATAGGCGTAAATGCACCTTTTAATAATCAGAGAGTGGTGTTGTGCTAATCCAGCCCGAGGCTGTTGCGCAAAGTATGCAGGCGCTCATCGTCCCCGTCACGGGCGGCCTGCTGAAGAGATTTGGTTGGGGCGTGGATCAGGCGGTTAGTCAGCTTCCACGCGAGGTCCTGCATGATAACCTGCGGATCGCCGCCCTGCTCCAGCGCAGCCAGCGCTTTGGCGGTCAGCTCATCGCGCACGGCTTCGGAATGGCTGCGGTATTCACGGATAGTCTCGCTGGCGCTTTGCGCGCGCAGCCAGGACATAAATTCGCTGGTTTCCTGAGCGACGATGGTTTCCGCCTGCACCGCAGCGGCTTTACGCTGCGCCAGGTTGTGCTGAATGATGCTTTGCAGATCGTCGACGCTGTAGAGATAAGCGTTGGCCACTTTCCCCACTTCCGGCTCAACGTCGCGCGGTACGGCGATGTCCACCAGCAGCATCGGCTGATTGCGTCGCGCTTTCATCGCGCGTTCCACCATCCCTTTACCGATGATCGGCAGCGGGCTGGCGGTAGAACTGATAACAATATCAGCGTCTTTCAGACGCTCGTCGATTTCGCTCAGGGAGATAACATCCGCCCCGACTTCCTCCGCCAGCACCTGCGCGCGTTCACGCGTACGGTTAGCAATGATCATCTTCTGCACTTTGTGTTCGCGCAGATGGCGGGCAACCAGTTCAATGGTTTCGCCCGCGCCAACCAGTAAGACGGTGACGGTCGAGAGGGATTCAAAGATCTGCCGCGCCAGCGTACAGGCGGCAAAGGCGACCGACACGGCGCTGGCGCCAATATCGGTTTCCGTACGCACCCGTTTAGCCACGGAGAAGGATTTCTGGAACATGCGCTCCAGATCGCTGGCATTGCCGTGCCCGCGCTGCGAATCGGCGTAGGCTTTTTTCACCTGGCCGAGAATTTGCGGCTCGCCAAGCACCAGCGAATCCAGCCCGCTCGCCACGCGCATTAAATGGCTGACGGCGTCATTATCCTGATGCCAGTAAAGACTCTGGCGCACTTCCTCTTCGCTCAGGTGATGGTAATCACACAACCAGCGAACCAGCGCTTCACGCAGGTTTTCCCGCTCTTCGACGCTTAAATAAAGCTCGGTGCGGTTACAGGTTGAAAGCACCACACCACCCTGCACCATCGGCTGCGAGAGCAGGCTTTCCAGCGCCTGGTCAAGCGTATCCGGCGAAAATGCAATGCGTTCTCGCAGCGAAACGGGTGCCGTTTTGTGGTTGATGCCAAGAGCTAAAAGGGTCATGAGCGCGGGAATAGTACCAACGTTGATAAGGTTAGACTGCACGCATCATACAGGATGCGCACGGTCAATAAAAGAGAGACTCTCCTTTCGGAGTAATTGGTATTTTAATGATTTAAGACAACTTGAACGTAGACGCTGTTACAGTGCGGCGCTAGCATTAAGCCTAATCACCGCAACCTCTCTCAAGGATTTGTCATCGTTATGACTCTGTCGGACTTCCGCTTTATTCGCCTGCTGCCGCTGGCCAGCCTTGTTTTGACCGCCTGTACGCTCAACGCGCCCAAAGGGCCGGGGCAAAGCCCGGATTCGCCGCAGTGGCGTCAGCATCAGCAGCAGGTGCGCGCATTAAGCCAGTATCAGACGCGCGGTGCCTTCGCTTACCTGTCCGATCAGCAAAAAGTCTACGCCCGCTTCTTCTGGCAGCAGACCGGCGAAGATCGCTACCGTTTGTTGCTGACCAACCCGCTGGGCAGCACCGAACTGGAGCTGAATGCGCAGCCGGGCAATGTGCAACTGGTTGATAATAAAGGCCAACGCTATACCGCTGACGATGCCGAAGAGATGATCGGCAAACTGACCGGCATGCCTATCCCGCTCAACAGCCTGCGCCAGTGGATCCTCGGTCTACCGGGCAATGCCACCGATTACAAACTTGACGATCAGTATCGCCTGAGCGAGCTGAACTACAGCCAGGGCGGTAAAAGCTGGAAAGTCGTTTATGGCGGATATGACAGCAAAACCCAGCCGGCAATGCCTGCAAATATGGAGCTGAGCGACGGCAGCCAGCGTATCAAGCTGAAGATGGATAACTGGATTGTAAAATGACCACCTGGCCCGCTCCGGCGAAACTTAACCTGTTTTTATACATTACCGGCCAGCGAGCTGACGGCTATCACACCTTACAGACGCTTTTTCAGTTTCTCGATTATGGCGATACGCTGACCATCGAACCGCGCAGCGACGGTGAAATTCGCCTGTTAACCCCGGTTGCCGGAGTGCCGGACGAAGAGAATCTGATCGTGCGCGCGGCACGTTTGCTGATCAACCGCGCCCGTGAGACCGGGCGTTACACTGAAGGCAGCGGCGCCGATATTGCGATTGATAAACGTCTGCCAATGGGCGGCGGCCTGGGCGGCGGTTCATCAAATGCCGCGACCGTGCTGGTCGCGTTGAATCATTTATGGCGCTGCCAACTGAGCGTTGATGAACTGGCGGCGCTTGGCCTGCAACTGGGCGCGGATGTCCCGGTATTTGTGCGCGGGCATGCGGCCTTTGCCGAGGGAATTGGCGAGATCCTGACGCCGGTTAATCCACCGGAGAAATGGTATCTGGTAGCGCATCCGGGCGTCAGCATTCCCACGCCGGTGATTTTTAAAGATCCCGAGTTGCCGAGAGCGACACCGAAGCGGTCAATCGAAACGTTGCTAAATTGTGAATTCGGCAACGATTGCGAGGTTATCGCAAGAAAACGTTTTCGCGAGGTTGATGCCGCGCTTTCCTGGCTGTTAGAATACGCGCCGTCGCGCCTGACTGGCACAGGAGCCTGTGTCTTTTCCGAATTTGACACCGAATCCGCCGCTCGTCAGGTGCTTGAGCAAGCCCCGGAATGGCTGCACGGTTTTGTCGCGCGAGGCGTCAACCTCTCGCCGCTAGCACAAACCATCGCCGGGCAAGCTGAGCTCCGGTGACAACGTCACATGTTCCAGACGTTGCATCGCGCTCTTTAATACACCGCATGGATAGAATTTCGCCCTGACCGCACATTCTGGCGTATTCTATCCACCACTGGACGCATGCCTGAGGTTCTTCTCGTGCCTGATATGAAGCTTTTTGCTGGTAACGCTACCCCGGAACTAGCACAACGTATTGCCAACCGCCTGTACACTTCACTCGGCGACGCCGCTGTAGGTCGCTTTAGCGACGGCGAAGTCAGCGTACAAATTAATGAAAACGTACGCGGTGGTGATATTTTCATCATCCAGTCCACTTGTGCTCCCACAAACGACAACCTGATGGAACTGGTTGTCATGGTTGATGCGCTGCGTCGTGCTTCCGCAGGCCGTATCACCGCGGTCATCCCTTATTTCGGCTATGCCCGCCAGGATCGCCGCGTGCGTTCTGCCCGTGTGCCAATTACCGCAAAAGTCGTTGCTGATTTCCTTTCCAGCGTTGGCGTTGACCGCGTGTTGACCGTTGACCTGCATGCTGAACAGATTCAGGGCTTCTTCGATGTGCCGGTTGATAACGTGTTCGGTAGCCCGATCCTGCTCGAAGATATGCTGCAACTGAACCTGGACAACCCTATCGTGGTTTCTCCGGACATTGGCGGCGTGGTTCGCGCCCGTGCTATCGCCAAGCTGCTGAACGATACCGATATGGCGATCATCGACAAACGCCGTCCGCGCGCTAACGTCTCTCAGGTGATGCACATCATCGGCGACGTGGCTAACCGCGATTGCGTACTGGTTGACGATATGATCGATACCGGCGGTACGCTGTGCAAAGCAGCAGAAGCGCTGAAAGAGCGCGGCGCAAAACGCGTATTTGCTTACGCGACGCACCCGATTTTCTCTGGTAATGCGGTGAACAACCTGCGCAACTCCGTGATCGACGAAGTGGTAGTCTGCGACACCATTCCGCTGAGCGACGAGATCAAAGCGCTGCCGAACGTACGTACGCTGACGCTGTCTGGCATGCTGGCCGAAGCTATCCGTCGTATCAGCAACGAAGAATCTATTTCTGCGATGTTCGAACATTAATCGCTGCTGACCAGAAAACCCGCTGCGGCGGGTTTTTTTATCTTTGAATGTCATTTGTATGATTTATTAAGTCGTTATTAATTTCCACTCCAGGATGAAATAGCATCGTGAATAAATTTTTCACTCCACAAGTTCTGCCTTTCCGCGCGTTAATTGAGGCGTGCTGGAAAGAAAAATACACGATGGCTCGCTTTACCCGCGATCTCATCGCCGGTATCACCGTCGGGATTATCGCCATTCCCCTGTCGATGGCGCTGGCGATTGGCAGCGGCGTCGCACCGCAATATGGCCTGTATACCTCGGCGATTGCCGGTATCGTTATCGCCCTGAGCGGCGGTTCACGCTACAGCGTTTCCGGCCCGACCGCCGCGTTTGTGGTGATCCTCTACCCGGTTTCGCAACAGTTTGGCCTTGCGGGCCTGCTGGTCGCGACGTTGATGTCCGGGGTGTTCCTGATCCTCTTCGGCCTGGCGCGCTTTGGCCGGTTGATTGAATATATTCCGCTTTCCGTGACACTCGGTTTTACCTCCGGTATTGGCATCACCATTGCCACGATGCAGCTGAAAGATTTTCTCGGGCTGCATATGACGCATGTCCCGGAACATTACCTGCAAAAAGTTGGCGCGCTGGTGATGGCGCTGTCCACCATTAATTTTGGCGATGCGGCCATCGGCGTAACGACACTGGCGACGCTGGTTCTCTGGCCGCGCTTACGCATACGCTTGCCCGGCCACTTGCCTGCGCTGCTGGCAGGCTGCGCGGTTATGCTGGTGGTGAACCTGCTCGGCGGCCACGTTGCCACTATCGGTTCCCAGTTCCAGTACACGCTGGCAGATGGCACGCAGGGCAACGGTATCCCTCAGCTTCTGCCGCAGCTGGTGCTGCCGTGGGATCTGCCGGGTTCGAATTTCACCCTGAGCTGGAACTCACTCCAGGCGATGCTGCCCGCCGCGTTTTCGATGGCCATGCTGGGCGCCATTGAATCGCTGCTCTGCGCGGTGGTGCTGGATGGAATGACCGGCACCAAACACAAAGCCAACAGCGAACTGATTGGCCAGGGCATGGGGAATATTATCGCGCCGTTCTTTGGCGGTATCACCGCGACGGCGGCGATTGCCCGTTCTGCCGCCAACGTGCGCGCAGGCGCCACTTCGCCTATTTCGGCCGTGATCCACGCGCTACTGGTGATCCTGGCGTTACTGGCGCTGGCCCCGCTCCTCTCCTGGCTGCCGCTGTCGGCGATGGCCGCGTTGCTGCTAATGGTGGCGTGGAATATGAGTGAAGCGCACAAAGTGATCGATCTGCTACGCCGCGCGCCCGCCGATGACATTGTGGTGATGCTGATGTGTATGTCGCTGACGGTGCTGTTCGACATGGTTATCGCCATTAGCGTCGGGATTGTGCTGGCGTCGCTGCTGTTTATGCGCCGCATTGCGCGGATGACGCACCTGGCGGCGGTGAATGTCAGCGTGCCGGATGACGTGCTGGTGCTGCGCGTTATTGGCCCGCTGTTCTTTGCCGCGGCGGAAGGTGTGTTCAGCGATCTGGAAACCCGCATCGCCGGTAAGCGAATTGTCGTACTGAAGTGGGATGCCGTGCCGGTACTCGATGCTGGCGGGCTGGATGCCTTCCGCCGTTTTGTTGCTCGCCTGCCGGAAGGTACCGAGCTGCGGGTCAGCAATCTGGAGTTTCAGCCGCTGCGCACGCTGGCGCGCGCTGGTGTGCAGCCTATCCCTGGCCGACTGGCTTTCTTCCCTAATCGCGACGCGGCATTAGCCGATCTGTAAACCGGATGCGGAATAGCGATTCCGCATCATCACCTCTATCGCCCGTTGTAGCCATTGCAGCACTTCGGGCGTCATCCATGTCCCCTTGTTCCTGCCGCATCGCAGTGTGAAACGTTTGCTGCGTTTGCGCATCCGTTCCGGCGTAAAACTGGAACAGCGCCATTCCCGCCCGCCGCGACAACGCTCCAACCTGAATCAACATGGCTTCCCCCTCTTCTCCACAGACCGGACTTTCAGGCCTGACGTTACGTGAGGGTCAAACAGAACACAAAAAAAACGGCTCGATCAGGAGCCGTTTTCGAAAAATTCGTCTTTAGCTGTGATGTTGCCGGTCACGGCGGCAGCGTTTGTCATAGTGGCGAACCCACCAGTATTTATCGCACACCTGCTCATGGCCTCCTACGCGGGCGCCTGCGAGCCAGAGAACAGCTCCGAGGAAGATACTCAGTACCGCGCCGTGCGCAAAAAATTGCGGCAGGTTAAGCTGCGGAAGCTGGTTTAAAATAGAGTAACCAACACCGACAACCATCACTACCAACCCCAACCCCATGAGCGCATTGCCGAGTAACGAAGCGTTTTTGCGTTTCATATGTCACCTCCGGAACGATGGGTTGGATGGGAAAACCCCAATCCTTGTGAACAAAGTATAGACAGCGCTCTTTTTGGCGGTTGCGGGCACGATCACAATTACATATGTTTGACTAACAAAAATTTACAAATAAACGATTGAACTGCTTGAATTTCGAATGATTGAGGTGAGCAATCATTATCATTTTTCACCTGATGCCGTGAGAATTTTGTCATCGCGCCCCGCACAACGTAAACTACGCGCCGGATATTGACCTGGTCAGGAATAAAAAGTGACGATTAAACTGATTGTCGGGCTGGCGAACCCTGGCGCTGAATACGCTGCGACACGCCACAATGCGGGCGCCTGGTATGTCGATTTACTGGCAGAGCGCGCGCGCGCACCGCTGCGCGATGAACCGAAATTCTTCGGTTATACCTCACGCATTAATCTGGCGGGCGAAGATGTGCGTCTGCTGGTGCCGACCACCTTTATGAACCTGAGCGGCAAAGCGGTGGCGGCGATGGCGACTTTTTATCGCATCAACCCGGATGAAATCCTTGTCGCGCATGATGAGCTGGATCTGCCGCCAGGCGTGGCGAAGTTCAAACTGGGCGGCGGCCACGGCGGCCATAACGGCCTGAAAGACATCATCAGTAAACTGGGGAATAACCCCAATTTTCACCGTTTGCGCGTGGGTATCGGCCATCCGGGGGATAAAAACAAAGTTGTCGGTTTTGTACTGGGCAAACCGCCGGTTTCTGAACAGAAGCTGATCGATGAAGCCGTTGACGAAGCGGCACGTTGTACAGAGATCTGGCTGAAGGACGGTTTAACCAAAGCCACCAATCGCCTGCACGCCTTTAAGGCACAATAACCCCACTGCAACGGCAATTTTGCCGCGCGTTACATCGGTTACGTGTATAATAGGCAAAGTTATTCACTTTTCTACAATCCGTTTTACTCAACGGGTTGATTATCAAGAGATTAAGGTAATTACATCATGGGATTCAAATGCGGTATCGTTGGTCTGCCCAACGTAGGTAAATCCACCCTGTTCAACGCGCTCACCAAAGCAGGTATTGAAGCGGCAAACTTCCCCTTCTGTACTATTGAGCCGAACACCGGTGTCGTACCGATGCCCGATCCGCGTCTGGACAAACTTGCGGAAATCGTTAAGCCTCAGCGCATTCTGCCGACCACGATGGAATTTGTTGATATCGCCGGTCTGGTAAAAGGCGCGTCCAAAGGTGAAGGCCTGGGCAACCAGTTCCTGACCAACATCCGCGAAACCGAAGCCATCGGCCATGTCGTACGCTGCTTTGAAAACGACAACATCATCCACGTTGCCGGTAAAGTTGACCCGGCGGAAGATATCGACGTTATCAACACCGAACTGGCGCTGTCCGATCTGGAAACCTGCGAGCGCGCGATTCATCGCGTGTCCAAGAAAGCAAAAGGCGGCGATAAAGACGCGAAAGTTGAGTTGGCCGCGCTGGAAAAATGCCTGCCGCAGCTGGAAAACGCCGGTATGCTGCGCGCGCTGGATCTGAGCAAAGAAGAGAAAGAAGCGATTCGTTACCTGAGCTTCCTGACGCTGAAACCGACCATGTACATCGCTAACGTCAATGAAGACGGTTTCGAAAACAACCCGTATCTGGACCAGGTTCGCGCCATCGCAGAAAAAGAAGGTTCTGTGGTAGTACCGGTTTGTGCTGCGGTTGAAGCGGATATCGCCGAGCTGGATGACGAAGAGCGTGATGAGTTCATGGCCGAACTGGGTCTTGAAGAACCGGGCCTGAACCGCGTGATCCGCGCTGGTTATGCCCTGCTGAACCTGCAAACCTACTTCACCGCCGGGGTGAAAGAAGTTCGCGCCTGGACAATTCCGGTTGGCGCAACGGCTCCGCAGGCCGCCGGTAAAATCCACACCGACTTCGAAAAAGGCTTTATCCGCGCGCAAACCATCGCTTATGAAGACTTTATTGCTTACAAAGGCGAGCAAGGCGCGAAAGAAGCCGGCAAAATGCGCGCAGAAGGCAAAGAGTACATCGTTAAAGATGGCGATGTGATGAACTTCCTGTTCAACGTCTAAATCGCTTCTGTTGTTTCATGCGATCTCACGCATCGCGTGTTCATCAACAATCCCCCGAAAATCCACGCCGTTGCGTGGATTTTTTCTTTTCATGCGTCTCACGAAATTTCACTACGGCGCGGCCAGAAATGAGCACGCTCCGTTTCCATCTTCATTTTAGGTGCGTGCAATAGCGGTATAAGAAACAGGCAAGGACCTGCTATGCTCACTGATACGCAATGCCGCACTGCCAGGCCGAAAGAAAAACTCTATCGACTCAATGACTTTAATGGTCTCTACCTCGAAGTGAAACCCAATGGCAAAAAGGCATGGCGCTATCGGTTTAAACTCAACGGTAAATCCAGCATGTTTGCGCTGGACGAGTATCCGACGGTCAAACTTGCCGAAGCTCGCGAGAAATAAGCGCGGCGCTCCATCCGTTGCCGCTGAAGCCCGCCGCACCATTTCATCGGTTCTCGAGTTGGCAGTGGCAACGCTTAGAGCTGACAGCGATCCTGTCTGGCCTGTACGCAAGGCGCTTCCGGCGAATAAGACACAGCACAAACAGGCATTAAATCCACAGCAAATTGGGAAGCTATTAGGCTGTTTTGATAACAGCCGCGGTTCATATCAGGTTAACTATTGCATGAGGCTAATGTGGTGGACGCTGGCGCGACCAGCTGAAGTTACCGAAGCAGAATGGGCAGAATTCGATCTTGATAACGGGCTGTGGACCATTCCGGCAACGCGCATGAAAGCCCGTAGAGAGCATGTTATTCCCCTTCCCTCCCAAGCCGTCAGCATGCTCAGAACGTTACAAGGATTAACCGGGCATCGACACCATCTCTTTCCGGGCCGTGATAACCCGCGTGGCCCGATGACATCACACTCGCTGCGTCAGCTACTTAAAAGCCTCGGCTGGAGTGGAACTTACAGCCCACATGCAACCCGAACCACAGGCAGCACGCGGTTAAACGAGATGGGCTATCGACCTGATGCTATCGAAGCTCAGCTTGCCCATGCTGATACCAATAATGTTCGCCGCACATATAACCACGCGACTTATCTTGATGAACGCAAAGTAATGATGCAGGAATGGGCTGATAAGCTTGATGGATGGGTAAGCACCACTGACAGCAGTGCTGATGTTTCGTAAACGATGATGCATTGGTATTTAATGATTGATTAATATAGATATTTATTAATTTATAATTTAAACCTACAATACTACCTACAGTAGATATAAGCAGTGAATACTAGGTGCCCACAGTTTTCGAGGTTTTTGTTCATCACGCGTAGCCATATACTTAAAAACCCTGCTGGCCCCTTCTCATTTTATGCCCTTCCAAAACTTTCTGTGTACAGCATGTAAATTCAACGAACGTCTGCTGAGTGCCAGCGGCGGACATTGGCACTTTCAATCATTCCGGGGATTGGGCTCTTTGTGATAAAACGAGGGTTTGCCACGCCTTTCATTAAACCTGACAGAGCAAAAAGAGTCGCGGAAATCATGACCGGGATATAAGTGCTGAAGGCGGCGTAACCTTATGAAACTAAAAACCTGGCGTGCGATGGGGTAGCTACGTGTCGGGTAGATTGCTGTTGCAGTAACTTTCTTAAATACCCCTGGTCATTCACACCAGAAAATGACGACGGAGATTTGATGGTTCAGAGCGCAACCTTTCCGGTGGATGTCGGCTGGCAGGCTTTACTGAAAGACCTGGGCCTCCGGCCTGCGCACGTTTTACGTCGGGCCGCACTCCCGGAAGACTTACTCTCCAGAGGAAAACAGTCCCTTTCTACGCAAGACTATTTTCGCTTCTGGCGCGCGCTGGAAGCTGAGTCAGGTGACGTGATGTTTCCCTTGCGTATTATCGAAACCCTGACGACTGAATCTTTCAGCCCGCCACTGTTTGCCGCCCTTTGCAGTCCTAACCTTATACAGGCAACACAGCGCCTCGCCACATACAAAAAACTTGTTTGCCCCATGGACCTGATACTGGATGTGGGGCGAGAGGGAGAACTGACGGTATCTCCTCGCTGGCTGACGCTACAGGCCGATGCCCCCCTGTCGCTACAAATTGCGGAAATCGTCTTTTTTTTGTGGTTTGCCCGACTCGCAACCCGCGAGCCTGTCCGCGCACGCCGTGTGGTACTGCCGAACAGTCTTCCTCAAGCCCATGTCCGACACTATGAGAAATTCTTCGGTACCTGCATCACAAACGGAACCGTGCCTTCCATCACATTCACCGCTGAGGATGCGTTGAGGCCGTTTCTTACCGTCAGTGAAGGTATGTGGCGCGTATTTGAGCCTGATCTCCGACAGAGGCTAAGTGAGCTGGAAGCAACCGCTACAACGGCAGAACGTGTCCGGGCCGTCCTGCTGGAGCTGCTACCTGGTAACGCGGCCACAATAAAGAATGCTGCAACCCGCCTGGGACTGAGCCAACGCACGCTACAGCGCCGTCTTACAGACGAGGGAGCAAATTTCCGCATTCTGGTTAATGCGACACGGGAGAGCCTGGCCCGCCATTATCTGATTAATACCACAATGTCAGGTGGGGAAATCGCGTTCCTGCTGGGTTTTGCTGATCCGAATTCCTTCTATCGGGCATTTCAGGACTGGACGGGGCAAACACCGGACAGCATCCGTCATGTTATGCGTTTACGATGAGGCCGGGCACACTTTATCCATTTACTCAAAGCCAACGGAAAGTACCGTAGGCCTGGGAACCTGCGCCAACATTGTGTTCGCTAAGTCCGGACCTCTATGTATTCGCACCCGCAAGTAAGAGCAACCGGGCCTCGCTCATCCTGACCTGGGTACTGACTGAACAGGACAGAAAATCATCCCTGCTTTTCTTCCGACTGGAGAGAAAGTTCACGAACGCGCTGGCGCAAATTGCATTACATATGGCGCCGATTGCTAGAGTGGAGGCGTCCTGCACTGAGTATATTGATGTGAAGGCAAAACCGAACCCGGGTCGTTACGCCTGAGTGGCCGCAGGCCTGCTGAAATCAATCTACAGGAGATGGGACAGGTGTATAGAGTTCGCAATCAACGGGGCCGCACAATTATCATTACTGGCGCAAATAGTGGAACCGGAAGGGAGGCGTCGAAACGGCTGGCGGCGGCCGGAGCCGACGTCATTATGGCGGTGCGCAGTGAGTCTAAAGGTGAGGAGGCTCGCCGGAGCATTTGCAGTGAAGTCCCCGGTGCGTCGCTTGAGGTTCGTATTCTGGATCTCTCAAATCTGGCAAGTGTGCGCGCTTTCAGTCAACAGATGCTCAGTGAAGGACGTCCTGTTGATCTGCTTGTCAACAATGCGGGCATCATGGCTCCTCCGGAGCGCCGGATCAGCACCGATGGTTTCGAGCTGCAATTTGCTACGAATTTTCTTGGTCACTTTACGCTGACGAATCTCCTGTTACCTCTCCTGCTTGAATCGGCATCCCCCCGTGTAACGACGATGACAAGCAGTGCCGCAATGACGGGAAAAATTAATTTTGATGATCTGCAAAGTGAAAAATCATACAAGCCTATCGCTGGGTACGCGCAATCCAAGCTGGCCTGCCTGTTATTCGCAAATCAGTTGGCCGAGATCGCACATGAACGGGGCTGGCCACTGATCAGTACGAGTGCGCATCCGGGACACACACGCACCAACCTGCAGATTAGTGGACCAAACATGGGCACGGGATCGCACCATAGAAAATTGATGTTTGCTCTCGTACCCTCGGTGAGTGTGGTACGGGCTACAGATTCACTACTGAGGGCTGCTGTTGATCCTGATGTGAACCAGGGAGAATTTTACGGCCCGCGCTTTCTGCTCTTCGGCGAACCACATCTTGTCAAACAACCAAAATCAGCAAGACGCACGGATCCGGTACGTCTGTGGCAGATAGCCGAATCGCTGACCGGCACGACACCACCGATGCTGTAAAAGAAAGCTCTGCTTACTGGCCTCAACAGGCGTTGGGGCAAAAATGCAGGTGCTTCCCGTTCAGTTTACATAGAATGCTACTGGCAATGTCCGTTCCTCGCTCATTAGGGACAACCATACTCAAATCTCCCACATTGCAGGAGATTTGAGTATGAACACGTCACCGTGGAACAAAGACCGTATCATCGGCCAAAAAAGACCACTTCAGATATCTCATATCTGGGGGATACGAATCCGACTTGAACTAGAAGGTAAAACGCGCGATTTAGCTCTGTTCAATATGGCCTTGGACAGTAAGCTACGAGGCTGTGATCTGCTCAAACTCAAAGTATCTGATGTTGCATATGGTAGCTCTGTTTCAAGCAGAGCTACGGTGTTGCAACAGAAAACCGGTAGCCCTGTGCAATTTGAGTAACCAAAGGGACAAGAGAAGCTGTTGCTGCATTGATAAAGCTTGGCAATTTGCATAGTAAAGACTTCTTGTTTCGGTCTCGAGTCGGAACTAACCAGCCCATATCAACCCGGCAATACAACCGAATTTTTCATGGGTGGGTAGAAAAGCTTGGTCTCGAAGATTCGCTTTACAGCACACATTCCATGAGAAGAACAAAACCTTACCTAATCTACAAGAAAACCAAGAATCTCCGGGTGATCCAACTTCTGTTGGGCCATAAGAAACTGGAAAGCACAGTCCGTTATCTGGGCATTGAAGTCGATGATGCATTAGAGATCTCTGAATCGATCGAAGTCTAAGGTTGTCAGGGCTGCAACAGCAGCCCTGTGCCACGAGCAGACATTGAACATGTCTGCTTCTATTAAAGTAATGGGGTGGCTCATAACAAACTTAGCTTGAAAGGAGTGAACCGGCTTAGCGAACAGGGGCTTACTACCTGGAATGGGAGCATAGCTGCGTGCCCGCTCTCCGTGGATAGATAAAGATAAGCGGCGTGTGGCTTAAGCATAGCGGCTTAAAAACGTCCTGACCGCTTCCTGTACCACCCGCTCGCGTTGAGTGATATTCGCTTCATCCTTAAGCCCTAATACACGAAACCACACCAGAGGCTCATTAATCATTCCTACGAACTGACGGGCTGCCAGATCCGTATCTTCCATTTTCAGATGACCGGCGGCGTTCTGCTGGGCAAGGTAACGAATGAGCGAACCCAGGGCGGGCACTTTACCTAACTCCAGATAGTTTTTGGCCAGAGAGGGAAAACGTTCGCTCTCGCGAACAATCATCCGGGCGAGTTTTATGGAGGTATCCGCCGCCCAGAAATCCGCGATGGCCAGGCCAATTTGCATCAATCCCGTTTGCGGATCGGCCATGGCTTCCTGCGTGGTAGAGAGTTGTACAACGGGTAAACGTGACCAGAAATACTCAATAGCCTGTTCGAACAACACTTCCTTCGTTGAAAACTGATTGAACAAGGTGCGGCGGGATACCCCGGCGCCCGCAGCGATGTCATCCATGCTTGCCGCGTCGTAGCCCTGCGTCAGCAGGACGTTCACGGCCGAATCCAGAATTTTTTCAGCAGACGGTGTTGCCATAGTGTTTTTTTTCACCATTGTATTTGACTTTTTATCAATTGCACTGCACAGTGCAGTGCAATTGGCGGTTGCACTGCGAAGTGCAACTATAGAACTAAACCAGGGATAATCCAATAGCGTCACCGCATTCCGTCTCCTGTTGGGTTGTTCTGGTGAGAAATGGAGAGCAGTAATGAAACAGCGCATCATCGATCTTTCCGTCACTCTGCAAAACGGCATCCCCTCCGATCCGCCGCCGTTTTTACCTGCCATTGATTACCATAACCATGCGGCAGGCGCGCTTCAGCTTGCCGCGATGTTTCCGGGGCTCAGTCCTGACGACTTGCCGGAAAAAGAGGGCTGGGCGGTGGAGTTCGTCAATATGAGCACCCACGCGGGCACACATATGGATGCGCCATGGCACTACCATTCCCACATGAAGGATGGCGATCGATCTCTGACCATTGATGAAATACCCCTGAGCTGGTGTATCGGTCCGGGGGTGAAGCTCGATTTTCGCCACTACCCCGACGGCTATGTCATTGGTCCGGCGGATCTGGATAAAGAATTCGCCCGCATCGGCCATACCCTCTCTGCGGGAGACATCGTCTTGATCAACACGACGGCGGGCGATCGCTACGGCCATGAGGATTACCTTGAACGCGGCTGCGGCGTGGGGCGAAGCGGCACGCTTTATCTGACGCAAAAAGGTGTACGTCTGGTTGGCACCGACGCCTGGAGTTGGGATGCGCCGTTCGCTTATACCCGTGCGCGTTATCAGCAAACGGGCGACTCCTCCCTGATCTGGGAAGGGCACTATGCCGGAAACGAAACGCCCTACTGCCAGATTGAAAAACTCTCCGCGCTGGATTCATTACCGGATAACGGATTTACGGTCATCAGCCTGCCGATAAAAGTCCATCGGGCCTCGGCCGGTTGGTGCAGAACCATCGCATTAGTCGATGAATAACCCTTCACTCTCTTCATCACGCTCAAGCCGACACCGGCGAGAGATCGCCATCATTGAAAATAGAGGTGCTCCATGCATACAGAAACTCGTTCCCCCATCGTCACTACCCGGCAGGGCCGGATTCAGGGTCTGCGCGAAAACGCGCTGGATATTTTCCGTGGTATCCCTTATGCACGGCCCCCGGTCGGTTCGCTACGGTTTCGCAACCCTCAGCCCCTTTCTCCCTGGGAGGGGATCAGAAACGCGGTGGTTTCGGGACCGGCGTCCTTTCAGATGAACCTGAACAACACACACACCGTTATGGAGCAGGTTAAGCGCATCGACCCCGGCGTGCCGGGCGTCCCTGCCTGGCCCGCTTACGTGGGGAAAACCTACCATCACGAAAATATCAGCGAGGACTGCCTGTACCTTGATGTCTGGGTCCCGAAGAATGCAGGCGGAAAAAAAATGCCGGTCTATGTGTATTATCACGGCGGTGCCAACGCGGTCAGTTCGGGATCGTTTCATCTGGAAGACGGCGCCAATCTTGCCCGGCAGGAAAATATCATTGTCGTCCGGCCCAATTACCGTTTGGGGGCGCTGGGCTGGGTGCATTTTGGTTTAATCAGCGATGCGTTTCCCGAAGCCATCAACCTGGGTTTGAAAGATCAATTCGCCGCCTTGCAATGGGTGCATGAGAATATCGCCGCGTTCGGAGGAGATCCGGATAATGTCACTATCGGCGGCGAATCCTGCGGCGCGACCGCCGTCTCGCATCTGCTGACGTATGCGCCGGCCCGGAAATTTTTCCGGCGGGCCATTATCCAGTCATTATCGCCTTTCAATGTCTGGTGTACCCAAAATCAGGCGCAGGCGGTCCGGGTGGCGGAGAAATATCTCTCCTTACTGGATATCTCGTCCCCTGAAGCGCTCGCCGACATCGATCCCGAACGCTTTCTGGCGGTGCAGAATGTCTTAACGCGCTTTTTCCATCCGGACAAAAATATCGCCTGGCGCCCTCTGGGTGGCGTGGTTGACGGCGAATGGATCCCGCAACACCCTGCTGAATATCTCTCCAGCCACGCGGCTGCCGATACGGTCAACGAGTTGATGATTGGTTTCGCCAAAGATGAATGGCAGTTTTTCCGCGGTCATACCGAAACCCTACGTCATGGCAGCGTACAGGATGTTCTCGACGTCCTGACGCCGATTTATGGCCGTGACGGCGCTCAGCAACTGTACGAAGGGTATAAAGAACTCTATCCGGAACATCGGGAGCCGGGACATATTCTCTCCGACATTATGTCTTTTGAGTTCTTTAAGTTTTCATCGTTAAAAATAGCCAGACACTTCACCCAGTTAGGTGTGCCGACCTGGCTTTTCCAGTTCAGCTACGATCTCCCGGGATGGAATGGGGAGCTACGGGCGGTCCACACCGGCGATATGCCGTTTTTGTGGCGTAATTACGACCCGGAGCGGCTGTCGCAATGGCCAGCATTCGATGGGATCGATATCGATGAACTCAAACACAGTGCCGGGGCCATGGGGAACTACTATGCCGCCTTTATTCGGCATGGGGGCGAAGATCTCTGGCCGAAATTTGATGAGGAAAATCAGGCCATCCTTCGTTTCGGCAAAGAGGTGATCCCGCAGAAGCGACTGCTTGAGCAAGAGGAAAAGCTCTTTTCTGCTGTAGGCATCGATAGCGTACGCCAGCTTGAAGAAAGGCTGAGTCAGCATCTGGAACAAACGTTTAAAGAATAAAGGCCGAAAGACTGGCCATCGCCAGTCTTTCCCTCCAAAAGGGGCACAATCATGGCACGTATTACCTTACCCGAAGTCGATTCCCTCACACCTGAACAACAGGATCTCTATCAGCGTTTCCCTGCCAACCTCACTCGCGCCTTATTGTGCACCGGCGCGTGTACGGACGGCTATCTGACGCTAGGCGCCTCATTCCGACAGGGGCATCTTTGCGCCAAATACAGAGAGTTGGTGATTTTACGGGTCGCCGCGCTTAGCCACAGCGCGTATGAACGTATGCAGCACGTCGAAATAGCCAGACAGAGCGGCTGGCGTGAAAGCGATATCGACGCCATTGAAGATGGCGATATGCAGAAACTGGACGGTAAAACACAGGCGGTGGTCCGTTTTACCGACGAATGTGTGAAGCATGTCAAAGTGACGGGCGTGGTATTTCATGCGCTCAGGTGTTATTGCAGCGAGGAGGAAATAGCCGAAATCACGCTATTGATCGGGCATTACATGATGACGGCACGCTTCCTTGAAACGCTGGAAGTTGAACTGGATGAGAGACCGACGTCATGGGAAAAAATGGCCTGAGGCATTGAAAATAAAACCGGGCATAGAACGGGATCCCATAGACTGTAGAGCCTGGCGGGCTTCTGGGCGGCGGATAACATCGTGAAATCTACCCTGGGCTGCTGAGGCCAGCACTATAAATATCCTGAGGAGCGGACAGCGAAGCATGTTCGCTTCTCGCTCTAAGCGGGCTTCAGACTGTCCGCTCCGTGCCAAAAGCGGACCATAGTAACCTCGCGGTGCGTTAATCAATAGAAGCAGGTCAGATTGAGAGAAATATTAACTAAGAGTGCGTTTGAACAAATGATATTCATCAACGGCACAATTCTCTTTTAGAAAAAGTGATGACTACTCCTTTCTAATACACAGTGAATTGCAAAAAATACTTATATTATTTCATATAAAAAGAAATGCATGTCTAAATCATAATCAGCCAGAATCCTCTCCTGAAAATTACCTTCGCTGACTGAATTAACCGCCGAACGCCAGAACTGCAATGCCGATGTATTTTCCAGCATTACCCTTGTTTGCCACAGTCCAGGCCTATCGGACACAGCAAGACGAAATGCCTCTTTAGCAACGCCCATTCCTCTGAACCTACGAATAATAAAAAACTGATCAATGTCATAACGTTGTAGATCATAGGGATAACGTCTCACCAGACAGAAGCCAGCGAGTTCCCCACCGCGATAAACTAAATATGGCCAATGGTCATTACGGCTCCAGTGGGGATCAAGTAATGACGACTTAAAACTATAATTTCCATCGTTATTACATGGGGATCGACTGAACTCAGAAAGGTCGTAAACGTAATATCGAAATAGATTTTCAACGATCTGTCGATGATGCACTGCTGAATGTAAACTTACTCTATTGCTCATATACTGATCCCTTTAGAAACTGTCTGCAGGATAATGCAACGACTACGATTTTGCGAATTTTCAACATGGCATTGTGGTTTGCTCCTCGTTGACTCAGAAATCTGGTCGGTAGCATAAAAAATAAACCGGATTGAGATGCTAGGTCTGCTCCTCGCTCAGAGCGGACCTTCTGCTCAGTGAGTTAGTCCGCTCCGTGCCAGAAGCTGACCCTATCGTTTTTATTTCCCGGAAACGGTGGTGAGCATCGCATAAAGACTCCAGTTGCCTATTACGTACACGATTTGCAGTGATAATGACTTACTCAATAATATTTACATGAGACTGACTATTATTATTCCAGGAAAAAAGAACCAGATGCCAAAGCCCGGGAGCTTTTCGGGAAGGGTCAATTAAACCGTTTACACCAAGTGACTCCAGACGATTACGAACATTCCATGAACAGGGAATGCCGCCCTCATTCACAATTTCCTGCCATGGTGCAATCGCATCATTAAGGTCAATACCTGCGGCCAACACAGCATCTGCATTCCTCAAATCAAGAATTTTATCAGCTATGACCCTGACTTTTACAATGTCAAGATTGGCACTTCTGTTGGCATTGTGAGATTTCATTGCTGCCTCAACGCCTTCAGGGGATGAACTGAGGTAAAGAGTGGGTTGAATACTGTTTGAATAGCGGCCAGGAACTCTGGAGCCTGATAACGCAGATTTTCGATAGGCAGGATCTATTGCTCGATAAAAAACACCATCGATATCTGTAAGAAAATTAGTAAGATCCATAAATTTATCGCGTCTTTTCTTAGAAAATTAAGGATACACATTAGCTGGGTATGTGTCCGTTCTACAAGTCGGTGCCGACGTTCTCCAGTCATACAGAAGAGACTAACGACTAATCCATTAACATTTGCTTTTATCTCACAACAGCCTATTCAAGCTGGTTCAGGAAAAATGCAGTTAAATTATTTCCTGTAATTACAATTGAGATTTAACTTAATCAGTGATTAGTTAAACAAATCAGAAAACCGATACTGGAAAAACTCTAAAGCCGTGGCCAGTTTTAGTTGACCACTACAAAGAGACTCTTGCGGATGCAGGATGTACATTTGACGATTTGATCGACGCCATGGCCTTTCATACCGATCCAGAAAATCAGTTTCCAACCATTATGCAGGTGAAGCAGTCTATTTTTCCGCACCCTCCTTATCCAAACTGGACCGCAGTTGGCGTCAGCTGGCTTGCAGGATTCGACTTTGAAATTAAAGCATCGCCCGGATCCCCCGCACATTAGCCAGCAGTGAGCAATGAATCAAAGATCGAATATAACCTCAATTCCACTGGAGAGGTTACCCTGTCGTGACAACACGCCCTCTCTTGTTTTTCAACTATTCGTATTCGCCGAATATCAGTACGACAATTCCGTTATTCAAACTGCGTACAAGATCACATTGAATCACTTCATTACGGTTCAGCATGCTGAACAAGGCATATTTTCCACTTTGAATTACCGATAGGATTTATTCCATGAGCAAGGAGAAACTATTATGATTCGCAAAGGGTGTAATTCCTTAGTCCGAGCCGAAAAAATATTAACCCACATCGCATGGGTTGGTGTGGCAAGTTATATGGAGTTATTGAAAGAATTCCAGTACCCCAAAAGCAGCCTGCTTAATTTATTGAATGTGATGGTGGAATGCGGCTTCTTAATTAAAAACAAAAATGGCCACTATTCGCTGGGAATAAAAAACTACGAACTGGGTTGTCAGGCGCTACATCGTCAAAATATCTTTGAGGTGACGAAGCGGCCGATGCAGGAGTTGTCGCTGAAAAGCGGACTGGTCTGCCATCTGGGGGCGATGGAGAGCATTTCGGCTATTTATCTCGACAAAATCGAAAGCCCGGACTCGGTACCGACGAGCAAAAGCTGGATTGGCAAAAAACTCGAATTACATATTACCGCGTTGGGTAAGGCATTATTAGCCTGGAAAACACGGGAAGAGCTGGATTATTTCTTAGAGGCTCTTACGCTAACCTCGCATACGCGTAATACATTTACCGATAAAAAATTATTCCTGGAAGAGTTACAAAAAACGCGGCTTCGGGGATGGGCTATAGATAACGAAGAATCGACCTATGGTGCGGTATGCTTAAGTATGCCGGTATTCAATATGTATAACCGGGTTAACTATGCAATCTCGCTTTCAGGCGATCCAGAGGTTTATTCAGAAAATAAGATCGAAAGTTATCTGGAATTGCTGCGGAAATGCGCCGGACAAATATCATATGGGCTGGGATACAGAAACGAAAATGAGCATTTACGAAAAGGAAATTGAGGTAATGAAAAAATTCAGCGGCATTATTCCACCGGTATCCAGCACGTTTCATCGTGACGGAACCCTTGATAAAACGGCAATGCGCGAAGTTGCTGACTTCCTGATTAATAAAGGGGTAGACGGGCTGTTTTACCTGGGCACTGGCGGTGAATTTAGCCAGATGACTACCACCCAGCGCATGGCGCTCGCCGAAGAAGCCGTGGCCGTTGTCAACGGACGGGTACCGGTATTGATTGGCGTCGGTTCACCCTCCACCGACGAAGCGGTCAAACTGGCGAGACATGCACAAGCTTGCGGCGCTGATGGTATCGTCGCTATCAACCCCTACTACTGGAAAGTCGCGCCACAAAATCTTGATGACTATTACAAGCAGATTGCCCGTAGCGTCACCCTGCCGGTTATTCTGTACAACTTTCCGGATCTGACGGGCCAGGACTTAACTCCAGAGACCGTTAAGCGTCTGGCTCTGCAAAACGATAATATCGTCGGCATCAAAGACACTATCGACAGCGTCGGTCACCTGCGCACGATGATCAATACCATTAAAGCGGTGCGCCCGTCATTTTCTGTATTCTGCGGTTATGATGACCACTTACTGAACACGATGCTGCTGGGTGGTGACGGTGCGATAACCGCCAGTGCTAACTTTGCTCCGGAACTCTCCATCAGCATCTACCGCGCCTGCCGCGAAGGCGATCTTGCAACCGCCGCGACGCTGAATAAAAAGCTGCTGCAACTGCCCTCGATTTACGCCCTGGAAACACCGTTTGTCTCACTGATCAAATACAGCATGCAGTGTGTCGGGTTGCCGGTAGAGACTTATTGCTTGCCACCGATTCTTGAAGCATCAGAAGAAGCCAAAGATAAAGTCCGCGCGCTGCTTATCGCGCAGGGCATATTACCGGTCTGAGGAGAAGCCCATGTCTGTTCGAACTATTTTTGCTGACGAGTGTCACGATATCTACACCGTCAGAACACACGCCGATGGCCCGGACGGCGAACTACCATTAACCATGGAGATGCTTATCAACAGCCCGAGCGGGGATCTGTTCGGTATGACCATGAATGCCGGAATGGGCTGGTCTCCGGACGAGCTGGATCGGGACGGTATTTTACTACTGAGCACGCTCGGTGGTTTACGTGGTGCAGACGGTAAGCCCGTCGCGCTGGCGCTGCACCAGGGACACTACGAGCTGGATATCCAGATGAAAGCGGCGGCCGAGGTTATTAAAGCAAACAGCGCCCTGCCTTATGCCGTATATGTTTCCGATCCTTGTGACGGACGTACGCAAGGCACAACGGGTATGTTTGATTCGCTGCCATACCGTAATGACGCCTCAATGGTGATGCGCCGTCTAATTCGCTCTCTGCCCGGTGCGAAAGCTGTCATTGGTGTGGCGAGTTGTGACAAGGGGCTTCCGGCCACCATGATGGCACTCGCCGCACAGCCCGATATTGCGACCGTGCTGGTGCCCGGTGGTGCGACGCTGCCCGCAAAAGGCGGAGAAGACAACGGCAAGGTGCAGACCATCGGCGCACGCTTCGCTAATGGCGAATTATCACTGCAGGACGCACGCCGTGCGGGCTGTAAGGCCTGTGCCTCTTCCGGTGGCGGTTGTCAATTTTTGGGCACTGCCGGGACATCGCAGGTGGTGGCCGAAGGTCTGGGGCTGGCAATCCCGCACTCAGCCCTGGCACCTTCCGGCGAGCCTGTGTGGCAGGAGATTGCCAGAGCTTCCGCGCGAGCGGCGCTGAACCTGTGTAAAAAAGGCATCACCACCCGGGAAATTCTCACCGATAAAGCGATTGAAAATGCAATGGTGGTCCACGCGGCGTTCGGCGGTTCAACCAACCTGCTGTTGCACATCCCGGCAATTGCTCACCAGGCGGGTTGCCATATCCCAAGCGTTGACGACTGGATCCGCATCAACAAGCGCGTACCCCGCCTGGTGAGCGTACTGCCCAATGGTCCGGTTTATCATCCGACGGTTAATGCCTTCATGGCAGGCGGCGTTCCGGAAGTCATGTTGCATCTGCGCAGTCTCGGATTGTTGCATGAAGACGTTATGACCGTTACCGGCAGCACACTGAAGGAAAACCTCGACTGGTGGGAGCACTCCGAACGGCGTCGGCGGTTCAAGCAACTCCTGCTCGAACAGGAGCAAATCAAGGCCGACGAGGTAATCATGTCGCCGCAGCAAGCCCAAGAGCGCGGATTGACCTCAACTATCACCTTCCCGGTGGGCAATATTGCGCCAGAAGGATCGGTGATCAAATCCACTGCCATCGATCCCTCGGTGATTGATGATCAGGGTATCTATTACCATAAAGGTGTAGCGAAGGTTTATCTGTCCGAGAAAAGTGCGATTTACGATATCAAGCATGACAAGATCAAAGCGGGCGATATTCTGGTCATTATCGGCGTTGGTCCTTCCGGTACCGGGATGGAGGAGACTTACCAGGTGACCAGTGCCCTGAAACATCTGTCCTACGGTAAGCATGTTTCACTCATCACCGATGCGCGTTTCTCAGGCGTTTCCACTGGAGCATGCATCGGCCATGTGGGGCCAGAGGCGCTGGCTGGTGGCCCCATCGGTAAATTACGCACCGGGGATATCATTGAAATTAAAATTGATTGCCGCCAGCTCCAGGGCGAAGTCAATTTCCTCGGAACCCGTAACGATGAACACTTACCTTCACAGGAGGAGGCTACTGCAATATTAAACGCCAGACCCAGCCATCAGGATTTACTTCCCGATCCTGAACTGCCAGATGATACCCGGCTATGGGCAATGCTTCAGGCCGTTAGTGGCGGGACATGGACGGGTTGTATTTATGATGTAAATAAAATCGGCGCGGCTTTGCACGATTATATGAATAAAAACTGAAAGAAAAAATAAAAACATCCAGACACCTGAATTATCCGGCTACGCATTATTCGTTATTTGCGCAGCCGGATAATGATGGGTCGCTACCCTATTATGAGAGGACGTTATGCCACTTATTATCGTTGTGGCAGGGATTGTTTTACTCCTGCTTTTAACCATAAAAATTAAGCTCAATACGTTTGTTTCGTTAATTATTGTCTCGATTGCTGTCGCCATCGCCAGTGGTATGAATTTGAATAAAGTCGTTACCTCGGTTGAATCCGGGCTTGGCGGTACACTGGGCCATATTGGTTTGATATTTGGCTTCGGTGTCATGCTCGGTCGCTTGCTGGCCGATGCGGGCGGTGCACAGCGAATAGCGCTGACCATGCTGAATTATTTCGGGAAAAATAAACTTGACTGGGCGGTGGTTTCCTCGGCATTTATTATCGGTATTGCACTTTTTTTCGAAGTCGGCTTAATTCTTCTGATACCTATTTTATTCGCTATTGCCCGTGAAGCGAAAATATCGCCGATGTTTATGTGTGTGCCGATGCTGTCTGGTTTGCTGGTCGCACACGGTTTTTTACCCCCCCACCCCGGCCCGACAGTTATCGCCCGTGAATATGGCGCGGATGTAGGACTGGTACTGATATACGGTATCATTGTGGGCATCCCGACCTTTATTCTTTGCGGCCCGATATTGAATAAATTCTGCCAGCGCATTATTCCGGACGCCTTTAAAAAAGAGGGGAATATTGCCTCTCTCGGCGCGACCCGTCGGTTCAGCGAAAGCGAAATGCCTGGCTTTGGGATCAGTTTTCTCACGGCAATGTTGCCGGTGATCCTGATGGCAGTCGTCACCATCATCCAGATGACCCATGCCAAAAGCGCTGCTGATTCAGGCTTGTTCTACAACGTGATTCTGTTCCTGGGTAACTCGACGATCGCCATGCTGATTTCACTGCTGTTCGCGATCTATACCATGGGACTGGGCCGTGGGAAAACAATCCCGGACCTGATGGATTCCTGCGGAAAAGCAATTGCAGGAATTGCCGGTCTGCTTCTGATTATCGGTGGAGGCGGCGCATTCAAGCAGGTTCTCATCGACTCTGGCGTCGGTCAGTATATTTCCACCCTGGTTTCGGGCATGGATATTAACCCGATCCTGATGGCCTGGGGCGTGGCAGCATTCCTGCGTATTTGTCTGGGTTCAGCCACCGTCGCGGCGATCTCTACCTCAGGTCTGGTCATTCCGTTGTTGGCGGTACATCCCAATACAAATCTAGCCTTGATTACACTGGCGACCGGTGCCGGGTCCTGTATCTGTTCCCACGTCAACGACGCCAGTTTCTGGATGATTAAAGACTTTTTCGGTCTGACCACCAAAGAAACGCTGTTATCATGGACGCTAATGTCCACGCTGTTATCCATCAGTGGGCTGATCTTTATTCTGCTCGCCAGCTTTATTATATAACCACCGGGGCACTACGTTTGTCTGGCCTACAGGTGCGATTTCGTAGGCCGGATAAGACACCCACTCCTCCCGCAGGGCCGCCAGGAACAGGCTGCGCCCGTCGTTTCACTACCATCACGTCGCCTTAATATCAATGACAAATCGATACTTAACGTCCCCCTTAATGGAATGGAATGACTCTGAGGTGTCTGTTAAACCCGTGGCGATTCATTCTGTGTAGCTAACTCGAGCGATGCGGAATCTGTTGCTGTCTCTGCTTTACCGGTCTTGCCAAAAACAGAGGCCATTTCAGGAACGGTTTTGATTAATTTATCCGTGGTCTGCAGGAGCGCTGCGGCCTCTGCCAGAGAGACGCCTGGCAAAGTCAACGGCATGTAAAGCAGGTCACCGTCATTGATCTTCGGCAGAAACTCACCGCCAACCTGACTCGGTGGCCAGATAACCGTGAAGATGGATAAGACCACTCTAACGAAGGCACTCTGTTTGGCTGGTGACAAGTTAATGACAATGTTGTCATTTTTACTTTAAGCCGTTGATAACGGACTTACGCTCACTAGAATGGCAGGGGAAGGCTTATAGGGGATAAGATGAAAATACTGATCGTTGAAGATGAAATCAAAACAGGTGAGTATCTCAGCAAGGGGCTTACCGAGGCCGGGTTCGTGGTTGATCACGCCGACAACGGTCTGACCGGATATCATCTCGCCATGACGGCAGAATACGATTTGCTGATTCTGGATATCATGCTCCCGGATGTGAATGGCTGGGATATTATTCGTATGCTTCGTACAGCGGGTAAGGGTATGCCGGTGTTATTACTCTCTGCCCTCGGAACTATCGAGCATCGCGTCAAGGGGCTTGAACTTGGTGCAGATGATTATCTGGTTAAACCCTTTGCATTCGCCGAACTTCTGGCTCGTGTCAGAACCCTCCTGCGTCGTGGCAATACAGTGATATCTGAAAGCCAGTTTAAGGTTGCCGATCTGACGCTTGATCTTGTATCGAGAAAGGTTAACAGGGCGGGAAACCGTATTCTGTTGACCAGTAAAGAATTCAGCTTGCTGGAGTTTTTCATTCGTCATCAGGGAGAAGTGTTGCCCCGCTCTCTGATAGCATCCCAGGTCTGGGACATGAATTTTGATAGCGACACTAACGCGATTGACGTCGCGGTAAAGCGGCTTCGGGCTAAAATAGACAATGATTACGAGCCGAAACTGATCCAGACGGTCCGCGGCGTGGGCTACATGCTGGAGATCCCGGATGCGTGACAAGCCCGCCAGACGTCCGTTCTCCCTTGCCCTGAGGCTGACTTTTTTTATCAGCCTGTCCACGATACTGGCTTTTATCGCGTTTACCTGGTTTATGCTGCATTCCGTTGAAAATCATTTTGCCGAGCAGGATGTCAGCGATCTGCAACAAATTAGCACCACGATGCAGCGTTTATTGCAATCCCCGGCGGATACCGATGAGAAAAAGATAAGTAAAATCAAGGAATCGATAGCCAGCTACCGCAACGTTGCCGTTCTGCTTCTTAATCCCCAGGGAGAGGTATTGTTCAGTTCGGCACAAGGGGCAGCATTACGCCCGGCCGTGGATACAGCAGACTTTAGCAGGCACAGCCGCGCGCGGGATGTTTTTCTCTGGACTGTGGAGGCTCCTGCCCGGCCGATGTCCTCCCCCGCTGATATGACAATGGAAACGTACAGGATAATCGCCTCATCAGGGGTAGCGGCATTTCAAGGGAAAAGCCAGAACTACGTCATGCTAATCGGGCTCTCCATTAATTTTCATCTTCACTATCTTGATGCGCTTAAAAAGAATCTGGTTGCAATTGCCACTGTTATCAGCCTGCTCATTATTCTTATTATTCGGATTGCAGTTCGTCAGGGGCATCTGCCTCTGCGTAACGTCAGCAATGCCATCAAAAATATTACCTCTGAGAATCTTGATGCCAGGCTTGAACCGTCACGCGTTCCCATTGAGCTTGAACAACTGGTCATCTCTTTCAATCATATGATTGGAAAAATTGAGGATGTCTTTACCCGCCAGGCCAATTTCTCTGCAGATATCGCGCACGAAATCAGAACCCCTATCACCAATCTGGTGACGCAAACTGAAATTGCACTGAGTCAGGACCGGACACAGAAGGAGCTCGAGGATGTCCTGTACTCCAGCCTGGAAGAGTACAACCGGATGACAAAGATGGTCAGCGATATGCTTTTCCTTGCACAGGCTGACAATAATCAGTTGATCTCAGACCGGGTAATATTTGATTTGAGTACAGAGGTCATTAAAGTCTTTGATTTCTTCGAAGCCTGGGCGGAAGAACGCAACATCATGCTGAAGTTCAACGGTATCCCCTGCCTGATAGAAGGCGATCCACAGATGTTCAGAAGAGCAATCAATAACCTGTTATCCAATGCCTTACGCTATACACCGGAAGGACAAGCGGTGACCGTCTCGATGAGAGAACAGGAAAACTATTGTGACTTCATAGTCGAAAATCCGGGAAAACCGATCCCTGAAGAACATTTGCCAAGACTATTTGACCGCTTTTATCGGGTAGATCCATCCAGGCAACGAAAAGGAGAAGGCAGCGGTATAGGTCTTGCCATTGTGAAATCAATCGTGGCCGCACATTACGGAAAAGTCCGCGTGGAATCGGATGCTCATTCGACACGCTTCATATTATCAGTGCCAAAACTGAATATTGTAAACCCGGCAAATCAGCAATGATGTTCAGGAATAAAAATGACAAAGATGTCATTAGGTTGTCACGCGGTAAACAGAGACCATTCGATATAATTAATACAACTTATCAGTAAGGCTGAATGACTTCATCAATACGGGTCAATAGTACACCATGAGATGAATATACAGCCAGCCGTCCGGAAAATAAGGTCTGAGCAGTATCATTAGATTCTGAAACTGAAAGCATTGACCACAATTGCCGGGCATTATTAATTCAGTAATGGAGAGTTACCATGAAAAATATCGTATTAGTCTCTGTTTTAGGTCTTGGCGTAATTTCGACGGCCTGGGCCACTGACACCGTTAATATTCATGAGCGTGTCAATAATGCACAGGCTCCGGCTCACCAGATGCAGTCGGCTTCGGTTCCTTCCGCGATCCAGGGCTTAGCGCCACAGATAGTCGATATGAATCAGCATGAACAGGCTATTATTGCTCATGAGACCATGAATAATGGCTCGGCTGATACACACCAGAAAAGGGTGGAAAATCACCAGAAAATGATGGGAACTCACTCCGCTAACGGTACCCGCCCGTCACTCTCCTTCGCAGCTATGGATGAACATGAAAGGGCTGCCGTTGCCCATGAAACCATGAAGAACGGTCAGTTCGGACCGCATCAGGCTATGGCCGAAGCTCACCGTCGAATGATCAAAGCCAGCTGAATTCAACTTTAATGAGCACGTTGTTACCTTTTCCTTGATAGATTTTTTCTTGACCGAATATGTGGCTATAGTTTGCCCCCGCCTGGGGGCTTTTTATCTCTCTCAGCTACAATTACTGGGTACGCAACTCACAAAGGATTTATTTTATGAAAATCAAAAACTCTCTTTTTGTTATATTAATGTTATCTCTGCCAGCCATATCTGCCGAACACTCAGCGATGAAAATGACTGATATGACATCATCGGCATCGTCGCAGGAATATATGACTGGTATGAACGACATGCATGAAAAAATGATGACTGCCTTTAAAGACACTGATCCTGATAAAGCGTTTGCTAAAGGCATGATTCCGCATCATGAAGGTGCGATAGCAATGGCTGAAACCGAGCTCAAATATGGAAAAGATCCCGAAATGAGAAAGCTTGCGCAGGACATCATAAAAGCGCAGAAAGGTGAAATCGAGCAGATGAATAAATGGGTCAGCAATCATAAATAAATATTGCTGACAATCAACACTCAGAGCAATCTAAATATATCCCTGAGCACAGAGCCCTGTTAATCGTAAAATAATTAAAACCCGATTTATTTCGGGTTTTTTATTTAAAATACATCTTAATTACCTGCAATATTACATAGCTTATAAAATACCCGCCGTGGTCGCAGAACAGCATAAGGCTATTCCATAACGTCTTCTTTCTGCATCGAAAAAACCCATGCAGCCCAAATCCCTTCTCCGTGTGTTACGGTTGCAAAATAGCAGGACTGCTGACTATCGTGACAAAAATCGCCCTAAGTACGGATGATATCGGTTAGCAGGAAATCAAGCAGCGACCGGGTGGTTGCGGGTAAGTACTTACGCGAAGCATACACGGCACACACATCCAGTTGCGGTAATTGGTAATCACGAAATAATGCGACCAATGCTCCGGATTGAATATCCGATGAGCATGTGAAGGCGGGTAAATGTACGATCCCTTTTCCGCTCAGCGCTGCAGAGAGCAGTACCATGGAATCATTTGCAGCAATGCTGCCTGAGACCTCCACTTCGATAACAGGCATGTTCGGCTCCCCCGACGAAGGAGTGAAGCGCCACGTGTTACCAAAACGGGTATGATTCAGGCAGTTGTGCTGGCGTAAGTCATCAGGATGATCGGGCTCGCCGCAACGGTCGAGATAGGCCGGAGCCGCGCAAACAACTGAAGGGCAGCGGGTCAGCAAACGTGAAATCATACCCGGTGCCGGCTCACTACCCACAATGATGGCCAGATCGACAGGCCCCTCATTCAGGTTCACTGCATGATCTCCCAGCACCATTTCGACTGACGTTTTTGGAAACAGCTCAACATAACGGGTGATGGCACCCGCCAGATAAGACTGTCCGAACGAAATACTACTGGCCACGCGAATTAGCCCCTGAGGCTCGGTGTGTCTGCCTGCTGTAGCCAAATCAATATCTTCATTCAACGCAATGATTTGTCGACAAAAAGAAAGAATATTGCAGCCGTCGCTGGTCGGGCCGAGGCAGCGGCTGGTTCTGTGCAACAAGCGTACCCGGAGCTCGCTTTCGAGCGAAGAAATGTAGCGGGTTGCCATGGCACGTGAAATCTCCATCCTGTTTGCTGCAGCAGTCAGACTCCCCAGTTCGACCACATTGATGAAAACCTTCATGGCTGTCAGGCGGTCCATATTTCACCCTAATGTCCGTTTTATGCAACGTCTTATTGCTTTTTTGGCGGTATATCCGATCGAATGAAGCAACTATAGTACAAAGCCTGGTCAACCCACAATGGAATGCAACATGCTGAAAACCCGCTCTCTTTTACTTACCTTAATCCTGCTGATCGCCGGAGGGACTGCGAACGCTCAGATATCAGAAACCGCAGCAGCAGATGCAACGCCGATGGCAGGCTGTGGTTCGTCATCAACCATTAATGATTTGTTCACCGAGTTTGGAAGAACCGGAAAAATGCCAGCAGAGCTGGGCAAGTGGCTGAATAATGAAGAGATTCAGTCAATTCCTCCCTTTCAGGTTTTTGATAATGTTTACTATGTTGGCATATGCTGGGTATCGGCATGGCTGCTGAAGACAAGTGACGGCCTGGTCTTGATCGATACATTGTATGAGCCATACACCGACAGGCTCCTTGAAAATATCAAAAAACTCGGTTTTGACCCTGCTGATATCAAACTGATTCTGGTAACGCATGGTCATTTTGACCACGCCGGAGGCATATCCCGCCTCAAAGCATTGACCAACGCGAAGATTGCCATGACCCGCGAAGGCTGGATCGAAGCACGCCAGGATGCCCAAAAATCGCAGGGTAAGCCAGGCGCATGGACCATGCCCTCTGCCGATGGCATTGAGATCAAGGATGGTGAAGTACTGACCGTAGGCGATACAAGCATTCAGGCGTTCTCAACACCAGGACATACCTGGGGCACTGCATCATATGTGTTTGATGTTAAAGATAGTAATGAAACGTATAAAGCCATCACGGTGGGCGGTCTTGGTTTAAATGCAATAGACGGCCCACAACAGGTAGAGGCTTACATCCGTAGTATTGATCGCATCAAAAAAATGGTGAGCGATCCCCGACATCCGATAAGAGTGCATCTCACTTCACACCCCTTCAGCAATGGCATGATTGAAGCGGCAGCCCGCCTCAAAGAACGTCAGCCTGGTCAGCCTCATCCCATGGACGATGCCGCGGGGATTATCAAACAACTCGACCAGCTTCGTCTCGGTGCCAGCGAACGCCTGAAAGTTGAACAGGCCAAAACGGCGAAGTAAGCCTGCGCGTTGACACTCAGTGTGTGGTGCTGTTTGCCCCGTTCAGATGATTTCCGGCCCTTACACCTGTATGGGCCGGATTTCCTGCTGATATTTAATGTCCGTATTCTGGTGTAATTCCCCTGACATCTTGTATTCCTGTTTATAACGAAGAAGGGACACAGTCGAACTGAGATGTCGTCTTTCCACTTGAGCCGACAGGCAACTTTGTGCCAAAGCAGACGTGACGAACATCATGCGGAATGAATCTCATGAGAGCAGACAAGCCCACTTTTGTCCTTTTGAGGTAGTAGAGGAATTAGTTTGGGCTTGGGCATGTATTAGTCTTTAGCGCTGACCAGCCAGTTCATGACAAAGCGCACCGATCTGTTCCACTGCATTTAGCAACCTGGGCGAGGGTTCATTCGCACAATTTAACCGCAGGAAGTTCTGAAATTCCGCCCCCGGGGAAAACAGGAGGCCAGGACTGACACCAATGCCCAGCGCCAGCGCGCGACGATGTACCACCAATGCATTTAGTGAATGCGGAAGTTCTATCCACAACAAGAAACCGGCTGTCGGCACGGTAATACGAGTGCCCGGAGGGAAGCTTGCTTTGACCCGAGCGATGACGGCTTGTACCCCCTCAGTGACCCGGAGCTTCAGGCGCCGCAGATGACGCTCGTAGTCTCCACTTGCCAGTATATCGCTCGCGGCTGCTTCAAGCAGCGGTGCGCCTGCCCAATCCCCGGCCATGCGAGCCTGCAATACCTGCGTGTGGTAGCGTCCTGCCGCAACCCAACCGATTCTCCAGCCCGGGGCAAGGGTTTTTGATAATGAACTGCAGTAAATCACACTGCCACTCTGGTCGAACGCCTTGCAGGCCGGAGGACGCTGCCCCTCACCTGCCAGGTCACCATACACATCGTCCTCAATTAAAGGGATGCCTGCACGTTCAATCAGAGCAACAAGTTCCTGCTTGCGAGTGACGGGCATACTGGCACCGAGTGGGTTTTGCACAGTGGGCGAGGCCAGCACGGCTGCGGGACGGTGGCGCTGAATAGCTTCACCCAGAGGTGCCAGCAACAAGCCTTCAGCGGGATCCGTGGGGATTTGCAATGCCCTGAGGCCTAAGTCTTCCAGCAGCAGGAGCGTACCGAAGTAGGCGGGTTGCTCAATTGCCACTACATCACCTGGCTGACATACAGCTCGCAGAGCCAGACGCAGTGCCTGCGTCGCTCCAGCCGTGATGACGAGATCATCCGGACCAAAACGCGCACCCCACTGTGCAGCGCGTACGGCTATATTTCTACGCAGGTCTGCCCTTCCCGGCGGTAGGCTGTAGCTCTGCCCGTGTGCTTCCAGGCGACGGCTTGCAGCCTGCAGCGCCCGCTGTAGCGTATCTGTTGGCAGCCATATTGGATCGGGCAGCGCTGCTCCAAGTGGCACCAGACGGGTTTCTGCGCTACTGAATAGTGAACGGGCTACTGCTGACATTGTCACGGGGACTGGGCCAGATAAATGATGGGAAGACGGCATGTTCTGAGGTGTGTTTATCTGGCAAACGAAGTAGCCCGAACGCGGACGCGCAACAATCAGGCCTTCGGCCTCAAGACAACGGAGTGCTTCCAGTGCCGTCGGGAGGCTAACTTGCTCGCGTTCGGCCAGTTTACGCGCAGAGATCATCCTGTCGCCGACTCGCAATACACCTGATGCAAGGGTAAAGCGCAGCATTTCAGCAATCCGGCGGTAATGTGGGGACAACAGACGTGGGGCGGACATTGCGAACTGTACAGTCTGATTTTCGATAGATCTGACTATACAGACAATGATGCGGCCCTTCTATAGTAGTGCCGAACCCAATCAAGGAGGCATTATGCATAGCGACAACTTCGACCTTTCTACTTATTTCCGTCGTATAAACTACACTGGGCATGCAGCCGCCGATACCGCCACGCTGCACGCGCTCATGCGTCATCAACTCTTTTCGGTGCCCTTCGAGAATCTGGATGTACAAGCTGGCAAAGTCGTCTCCCTGGTACCCGAAGACATTGCAGACAAGCTGCTACAACGAGGTCGTGGTGGATACTGCTATGAGGTCAATGGGCTATTTGCAATGGCGTTGGGCGCTTTAGGTATTCCCTACCGTTTCGTTGCAGCTCGTCCGATGTTCTACCCAGCACGCCGACCGAAAACGCATATGGTATTAATTGCTGAAGTCGATGACCGCCAGTGGCTTTGCGATCTGGGGTTCGGCAGCTATGGTATTCGCGCACCGATCGCCATAGACATGCCAGATACCGATATCGAACAGGATTTCGATACTTTCCGACTTACCCGTGACGTTAATAGCGAGTACCTGCTACAAGCGAAGGTGGAGGGCGAATGGGCCAATCAATACAGTTTTGATCTGTCACCCCAGGAGTGGATTGATTTCATCCCGGCCAACTACCTCAACTCCACCCATCCTGATGCCATCTTTGTGCAAAAGTTACTGATCGTGCAGCACAGCTCCGAGGGTCGCCTGATTTTGCTGGGTAATGTGCTGAAGACGATCACCGCAGATGGCGTAGAAAAGCAGCGACTGACGGAGGACGATATTGCCCATGTACTGAAAAAACGCTTTGCTCTGCCTGTCCCGCAATAAATGGGGAAGACAGTTTAATCCTGAGCACAGCCTTCCCTCAATTTATCCTAATGAAATTACAGAGGGCTGGCTGGCATACCTATCGCAGACTACTGGCGAAGCCAGGCCGGTGAGCCGCCTTTCAGTACTGAGCATACGAGTGACTGTTTGTACTCATGGCTCTGTGCGGTTAGCCATTAACAGGCGATAACCCTTCTCGCTCAATATCCTCATTGCAAAATCGAGATCCCGCCTCCCTCAAACGTCCAGACAATGCCATAACTCATCTGGCCGTGCGTGAAACGCCAAGGGATGTACTGGCGAAGTCTTTGGAATCAATATAAATATTCAATCATTCAACACATGATGGTTTGGATGTCGTTTTAATTCAGTTGCAACACTGATGCGAATAGACCATTCATTGAACAGGCAATCCATGTCCGCTGTTCGCTCGCAGCGAACCATGCCACGGGCAGGCTCACGCCTCGAGCCAGAAGGTGGTACATGTATTTCTAACACTACGGCGTGTTAATCAATAGAGGCCGCACTCATGCGCATATGGATCAAAACTTACGCGTTAATAAGGTGGTAATACTAGATCTTATCCTGTCGATGAGAGAGCTAATCATTGAAAATCAAACATGCAGAAGAAAAAGATTGTGATAGCGTTTCATCCATTATCGGAACAACCATTAGCGATATTTACCCAAGGTACTATCCACTGGGTGTCGTGAATTTTTTTCTTTCATACCATTCAAAAGATAAAGTTAGAAATGCCATTAATAACAAAGAACTGTATCTTATCAGTGAGGGCGAAATTATCGTCGGTACAGGAAGTGTAAAAAATAACGAGATAGGCCGACTATTTATTCTTCCTGGGTATCAACGGCAAGGATATGGGCGATATCTGATAGATTTTCTGGAAAAGATCATACTGGAAAAAAATAACTCAATAACACTTGATGCATCGTTACCTGCTATGCATTTCTACATGCAACGGGGGTATAAACCGATTTCATTTGAATCGATGACGACTGATAGTGGCGATGTTCTTTGTTATTCGGTGATGACTTTTTCGAGATAAAGGTTTGCGGCAGCATTGAACTACACAACTTTGCTGGACATTACCGAGACAAAGAAGATGGCAAAGTTGTGCAAGTGGGGTAAAGCGCTAATTTCCGCTCTTCGCTCGCAGCGGACCGTTGTCTCCTGGAGCACGTCCGTTTTTTGCCAGACTCAGAAGTTGCGAACTTGTGGTTGGAAGGCAGAGTTGTTGCTGTGCCCCCTACTTCCGCAGGTCGAAATTTTACCTCCTGCATAGTTTTGCCGTCCCGGAAGCGATAAATAATTACTCAGCAATCTGTGCTTCGATTGCCGCTTTATCAATGACGGAAAGCACATTGGTAATTTTCCCGTTATTCACTTCATAGAAAACATTTTCAGCAAATGAAATATGCCGACCATTAATTTTTAACCCGAGAAATTCGCCTTTCGGTGCGCAGTTAAACATCAGTCGGGCTGCAATAAGAGGAGGTTCACATACCAGACGATCGACAACGAACGTTAGATTGGGGATATTCTCAACATCCTGAATAAGCATTGAACGATAACCTGACAAACCAAACGGCCGGCCATTGTGCCTGGCATTCTCAGCAATATACAGCCCAAGCTCATCCCACGCGCGCCGGTTCAGGCAGTCTATATATGCATAATAAAAATCTTTCATTATCATATTATTACCCTTTTATTTTACGTGGCGTCATTATTGACGCCATTAATTCATCCTCTCCAGGCTCAACGGGCTTCGCCGACTACTCACTTTCACGCGCGTCACGGATGCTGCGAGCCGGTGGTTGGCCGAACATACGCGAATATTCACGGGTAAACTGCGTCACGCTCTCATAGCCGACGCCGTGGGCAGCGGTGCTAACCGCAGCGCCTTCCGCAAGCATACGTCTGCGCGCTTCTACCAGGCGCAACTGTTTCTGAAATTGCAGCGGTGTGAGCGTAGTGACATTGCGAAAATGCGTATGGAATACCGAAATACTCATCCCCGCTGCGTCGGCCAGCGTTTTGATTCGCAACGGCTGATCATATTGAGTCCGAATAATCTCGACAGCCCGGGCGATCCGGCGAGCATGGCTATCCGTGTTTCCGAGGGCACGCACAGATTTGCCATATCGTCCGGAGAGCAGCCAGTAATGCAACTCGCGCACCAACTGGCGACCCAGCATCTTTAACGCGTGCGGCCTGTCGAGCAATTTCAGCAGGCGCAACGCAGCTTCTGCAACGTCCTCTTCGATCTGGTCAACCCTCACGGGCAAATCCGCAGTTGCCTCCAGTTTCCCCATATCGCCAACCAATTCGGTAATCACCGCGGCGTCAAGTTCCACGACCAGTGAATAATAGGGGGTGGCGGCGCTGGCGGTGATAACCTGGCTTACTGTCGGCACATCCACAGTCACCAGCAAAGACTCCCCCGCGCCAAAATCAAAAGTATGACTGCCCATCGTCACGCGCTTGCGGCCTTGCAGCACAAGTGCGACCAGCGGTTTAGTAATGGCGAACTGCAACAAGGAAGGTGCGGCCTCGCTTAAGATGAATACCCCTGGAATGGGAGTTATTGCCACACCTTCTTTATTGAGATGCGCGTCGGCATATTTCCGCGCCACCCGTAGCAGCGCCGCAGTCGTCTTTGTACCTTCAGACTCATCGGTGTCCACGCTGCATTCTTCAGATAATCGGGTCGTCGCCATCATATTTTTAGGCTATTAAATGTGATTTAAGTGTGCGCTAATCTTAGTGCAGTTCTGGTTGAATAGAAATTTCAAAATTATCAGGCAAGTTTTCGCTATTATCGGGCAACCTAAAATGCTTTGTGCTGGTTACTATTTTATCTCCACTCATTAGGAGATATTTCATGACAACTATTTCTCTTGTGACCGGTGCCAGTCGGGGCCTTGGTCGAAATACTGCACTGAGCATTGCCCGCCATGGTGGCGATGTGATCATCACCTATCGTAATGGTAAAGCAGCAGCAGACGCAGTGGCGGCTGACATCCAGTCCCTTGGTCGTAAGGCAATTGCGCTTCAACTGGACGTGAGCAACGTGTCGTCCTTTCTCGATTTCGTGGTCGCCGTACGCGCAGCATTGCAAGACAACTGGGGGCGCGATACGTTCGACCATCTGATCAATAACGCCGGGCATGGCGAAATGGCCGACTTCGTGGATACCACTGAAGAACAGTTTGACGCGCTCTTTGACGTCCACGTGAAGGGGGTATTTTTCCTGACGCAGTCACTTCTGCCGATGCTGGCCGATGGCGGACGGATCATCAATTTCTCATCGGGTCTGACTCGCGTGTCGTTCCCCGGGTTCTCGGCCTACTCGGCGGCCAAAGGCGCAGTTGAAGTGCTCACCGTTTATATGGCGAAAGAGCTGGGCAGCCGCGGCATTACAGTCAATGCCATTGCCCCTGGCGCTATCGAAACGGACTTCCTGGGCGGGGCTGTACGTGACATTCCCGATTACAACAAAGCCTTTGCAGGTATGACGGCGCTTGGTCGCGTGGGGCTACCTGACGATATCGGCCCGATGATTGCCAGCCTGTTGGGTGAGGACAACCGATGGGTCAACGGCCAGCGCATTGAAGTTTCCGGCGGACAGTCGATTTAATCGCTCGATAGATTCCGCTACGGGTGGAATCTATCGTTTCCCCGGTCTGTCATTGAACCACGACGATACGAGAATCGAATAAAAAACAGGGCTGGCACGTTTACACGCTAAACACATCAAGGATTATCAACATGACGCGTATCGTGCCTGCAATCGCTCTCGGATTTTTAATCACTTCCTTTTCGTTATATGCCAGCCCGGCTAACTACAGTATCAACACGCAGAAAACGACGATTACCCTCTCCTGGCATGCCTTTGGGGATACGTCTGAGGCCAGACTGGGAGACGTGACCGGTGATATTGCACTCAATGCCGGGAACGACGAGGGCGACACTATCACTGTTTCCATTCCGGTGGCGACGCTGAAGGCGTCTAACCAACTGTTGACCTGGCAGATGAAAAGCACTCTTTTTTTTGACGCTGCGCGCTATCCGAACATCACGTTCAGCAGTAGCCGCGTGGTGGTACTGGGACAGGGCCATTTTCGTATTTTTGGCACACTGGCGGTTAAGAACGTCTCGCGCCCGGTCATTCTGGATGCCTTACTGATGGGGAAGAACGCCGGGCTCTCCGGGGCTGAGAACATTTATCTGCATGCCTCAACGGCGATTTCACGCTCAGCATTCAATATGGACAGTTTCGCTGCGCTGGTAGATGACAAGGTGATAATCAATATTGATATTCAGGCCCGCCTGCATCAGGCCGTATAAACCTCTCCGGTAGCCAGTTAGCTGGCATACCGGCGTGTCTCTTTGGCTATGCAAGTGCAGCCTGCAACGTCAGTGCGTTTTGTTTCAGTTGGGCAGCAGGGTTACGGCCAATCAGCACAAACTGGTAGCCGCTGGAATGCCACCAGACGAGATTCATCGTATGGCGCTGCTCTTGATTCAGTTCTGTGCTGGCTGGCTGGCGGTCCGGTGAAATACACAGCGCCATCGGGCCATAATCGGCATGCATCCAGGCGATTTGCGCAATCGAGGTGCTGTCATAGCGCAGCATACGCACCATTTTCAGCTCTGCCCCATGCAGCACAAGTTGCTGCTCATTCGCCTGCAAACCGATGTCTTGCGCAGTACGCGCCAGCCCACGCTGCAATGCTGATGGGGAACTGTCTGCATCAAGCAACGTTTCTGCACTGTACAAAGACATATACTGTGCCTCAAGGTCACGAATTTTTTCGCTCTCACCCGGAGCCTTTGTTGCAGGCCGCGCGAAATAGCCCAGCCCTGAACCGATAACCAGAAAACTGAGCGAGGCCGCGATCAACGCGCGGCGGCTGACTCCCGTGGTCCCGGGAGTGGTTGCCGGTGGTTGGGCGAGTGCGTTGGCCAGTTGCACCTCCAGGCGAGACTGCGGTGCCTCTTTTAGCAGGGGCGCGAAGGCGCGGGCAATGTCAGTCTGGTTGAGCCTTAACGCTTCGGTTCGTTCCGCCAGTTGTTGATCCTGACCGAGCGCAGCCTCAAAGCGCTCTGCATCACTGGCCTGCATTTCGCCATCCAGCCAGGCGACTATCGCCTCATCGCTGTACGGCGCTGTAAATCTCATTGATTTCAATATCGCTTCTCCTGTACAGGGTGCGGCGCGTGAATAACCTGGGCGATTTTCGCCCTCGCCGTAGCCAGCCGGCTCATGATCGTGCCAATCGGGACAGACAATGTATCCGCAGCCTCCTGATAGGTAAAACCTTCAACATAGACTAAAAATACCGCATTGCGTTGTGCTTCCGGCAGAGCGCTCACGTACTGCATAATTTTCGCATAGTGCAGGCGAGCCTCATCCTGTTCATGCGTATCCGGTGCCAGTAATTCATCGCTTTCGACGAACCCCTGCCCCATGCGCACCCGGCGAGCGCGCACCTCTGAAATCCAGATGGAATGCAGGATAGTGAATAACCAGCTGTCAATGCGTGTGCCGGGGGTAAACTGCGCGCTTTTTTCAAGCGCGCGCAGACAGGTAGACTGAACCAGTTCTTCGGCAACCTCGCGGTTACGCGACAGAACCAGCCCATAGCGCCACAGGCGTGTCAGATGTTCAGCAAGATGCTGACGGACGTCACTGGTAGTGATTTTTTTATCCTCATACCGTTACTCAGGATTCAGGATGGCCGTCGATAGCCGCCTGCAGATCCTTGTACTCTTCGCAACGATGGCCGCAAAGTGTGGCGATGGTTTCCAGTTGCGCTTTCGCCAGGTCAGGGCGCCCTTTCACCAGCCATGCTTCACCAAGGTATTCACGTACTTTGGCATAGGTCGGATCGAGTGCGATGGAACGTTGATAATAGCCAATACCTTCATCAGTACGGCCCAGCTTACGCGTGGCATAGCCCCGGTAATTCCAGGCCTCGGCAGTATCGCCATTTTTCAGCGTGTTGAGCAGATCCAGGGCCGCCTGATACTCCCCTTTTTTTGCCAGATGATAAGCATAACGGGTTTTATCTTCATCACTGAGCTGGCTTGTTTTCTCGGGTACGCATTGTTTCGTCGTGCTGTCATACACCTGCCCGGAGGGGCAATCCGGCGTTTTGCTGTTGGTATTATCGTCACCTGCGGCAAAAACCGGCGTGGAGAGCAGAACAAACACCACCGGCAGCAGACGTTGAATCATTGCGGAAGGTAAAAATGAAAACAGGTTCATGGTGAACTCCGGGTTAACGAAAGGCACGGCCAGGCAGCATACGACTCAGTACGCTGTCCCGTAACAGGTAGTGATGGAAAAGCGCGGCCAGAGCATGCACCAACGCCAGTGAAACCAGCGCCCAGGCCACATTGCCATGCCACTGAGCGAGGGTATGCCGTAGCGTTGGTGCAACCTGCACCCAGCCAGAGAGATCGAAAAGACCAAAAAACTGGAAGGGCTCCTGCTGCGACCAGCGGAAAAGAAACCCGAGCACGATTTGTGTGAAAAGGAGGAGATAAAGCGCGCCGTGCATGCCATGTGCAAGCAGTTTAGCCAGCTTTGCACCTTCAACCGGCGGCAGCGAAAACTGGCGAGAATGCTGGCTGAATAGCCGCCATAGCGGCCGGATTACCATCACCAGTGCCAGTAGAATTCCGCAGGAAATATGAACGGCCTGCAACCCTTTTCTCAGTGGCGTCCCCCGCTCCAGTTGATCCCAGATATGTGCGCTGGCAAACAGGAAAATGACACAGGCTGCGGTGGCCCAATGCAGTACCAGGGTAAAACTATCGTAGCGCTGTCGTGTTAACCGCGGTGTTGTTTCAGCCATAAATCAGACTCCATCAGTGTGTTGATGATGGGTAAACGCCACACCTTCTGGATCTATTCGATAAAAAAATACTTTTTTTCGCTTTTTTATCCCGCAGCGCAGGTTAAAGGTCGCCTGTTTGTTGTTCTTTTCGTTCGGCTTTGCAAAGATGTCTCGCACACGATTCCAGACCTGCCACGCAATCAGGAACAGGATCTATTCTCCACAACCCATGCCCTGTGCTACGTGACACCGTTGACGCCGAACGGGTTCTGCTTTGAGGATTCCGCTATGACTCCCTTTCATCAACTTACCGCCACCAGTCTGGGCGGCCAGCTTATCTCTATGGCCGACTACGCGGGTAAGGTGGTTCTGGTCGTGAATACCGCCAGCCTTTGTGGCTTCACGCCACAATACGGCGGCCTTGAAGCGCTCTACAAAAAATACGCCGCCCGCGGTTTGGTGGTGCTGGGTTTCCCCTGCAACCAGTTCGGTAAACAGGAACCCGGCGGTGCCGAGGAGATCGCGCAGACCTGTCACATTCATTACGGTGTGAGCTTCCCGATATTCGCGAAAGTCGAGGTCAACGGAACCGCTGCGCACCCGGTGTTTCGTTATCTGAAAAGCGAATTGCCCGGCGTGCTGGGTGGGCGGATCAAGTGGAACTTCACTAAGTTCCTGGTCGGACGCGACGGTAAACCGCTCAAGCGTTTTGCACCGTTCACCACCCCGGAGAAAATGGAAGCCACAATCCTTGCGGCACTTGAAATCTGAGTGTTTGTCATTCGCCCCCTTCAAAGCAGGCTTGTTGAACGGTTTGATTTAAAAATTTCGCTTATGCGTTCGTTGTTTGGGCTATATCTCAGTGGCGTTACGTTTGACAAACAGCACCGGGAAGTTGCGATCAAGAAAGTGCGCGGATTGATACGTTGCTCACATTTGGCGCGGACTGGAAACTCTTTTTTACGAGCCAGGTCAATCGTGACGGCTTCAAAAAAATTCCCGTATTTGTTATATTGTTGCTCATTGATTATTCACCTCTGCGGTGCCAAAAAGAATAAGATTCACCGCAACCCAGGACACAAAAATGTTAGATTACCGCTTCCCGACAGCTTTGCAGATGGTTCTCAGCGTAGCGATGGCGGAGCAATTAGGTGAACGTTCGACAAGTGCGATTCTGGCCTACGGCCTGGAAGCGAATCCGAGCTTTATCCGCAAATTAATGGTTCCACTCACACGTGACGGCATTATTGTCTCAACGCTTGGCCGCAACGGTTCTATTCATCTTGGTCGCCCACCGGAACAGATCACCCTGCGCGACATCTACGTTTCCGTCATAGAAGATAAAAAGCTGTGGGCATCGCGTCCCGATGTACCGGCTCGCTGCGTGGTCAGCGCTAACGCCTGCTGGTATTTCAAATCTATCGCCAATGAAGCAGAGCAGGCTTCGTTACAGGTATTAGCGCGCCATACCGTGGCAAGCGCGCTGGAAGAGGTCAAAAAAGCCGATACCAGTGGGTGCGATCCGCTGCCTGAGCTTATTGCCCAGTATAAAAAAACGTCTTAATTACTGACCTGTTGCAAAAAAAAACCGCCTCACTGTGAAGGCGGTTTTTTGTTATCTGCAACAACTTACGCAGGTAAAACGTCCCTTTCCACTTTTTTGCCGCGCGTGACGAATTTACGCAGCGTAACGTAGAACACCGGCGTCAGGAACAGACCAAACAGCGTCACGCCCAGCATACCGGAGAACACCGTGATCCCGGTGACGCCGCGCACTTCTGCCCCTGCGCCGTGGCCGAGGATCAGCGGAATCGTCCCGGCAATAAAGGCGATGGAGGTCATCACAATCGGGCGCAAACGCAGGCGGCAAGCCTCCAGCGCGGCTTCCATGATGCCTTTCCCCTGAATTTCCAGTTCGCGGGCAAACTCAACGATCAGAATGGCGTTTTTACAGGCCAGCCCCATCAGAACCACCAGACCAACCTGCACAAACACGTTGTTATCGCCACCGGTCAGCCAGACGCCAAACAGCGCGGACAGCATCGTCATCGGGACGATCAGGATCACCGCCAGCGGCAGCGTCCAGCTTTCATACAGCGCCGCCAGTACCAGGAACGCCAGCAGAACCGCGACCGGGAAGACGATCAGCGCCGTATTGCCCTGCGTGGCCTGCTGGAAGCTCAGATCCGTCCACTCGATATTCATCCCATTCGGCAGTATCTGCTTAGACATCCCCTCCAGTTGCGTCATCGCCTGCGCGGAAGAGAGTACGCGAGGATCGGCATCACCAATGAGATCCGCGGCCGGATAACCATTGTAGCGAATCACCGGATCCGGCCCGTAGGTGGTCGTGATCTTCACCATACTGCCAATCGGCACCATTTCGCCCTGATTATTACGAGTGCGCAAATTAGCAATATTTTCCACGCTGTCGCGGAACGGCCCGTCGGCCTGCGCCATTACGCGCCAGGTACGTCCGAACTGGTTAAAATCGTTCACATAAGACGAGCCCAGATAGGTTTGCAGCGTACCGAAGAGATCGGTCAGCGACACGCCCTGTGCTTTCGCCTTATCACGATCGACCTGCACATCCAGTTGCGGAACGTTGGCCTGGTAGGTTGAGATCGGGAAATGCATCCCCGGCGTCTGCATAATCGCACCAGACATGGTGTTCACCGCACTTTGCAGCGCGCCATAGCCAAGACCGGCGCGATCCTGGATGTACAGCGAGTAGCCAGAACCCTGACCCAGCCCTAAAATCGGCGGCGGTAAAATGGAGAAACCAAAGCCCTGCTGGATTTGCGCGATTTTCGCGTTGATCTCAGCGTTAATTTCCGCCGCAGAATGTTTACGCTGGTCGAACGGTTTCAGGCCAAAAAAGACCGTCCCGGTATTCGGCGTGTTGGTGAACTGCAACGCATTAAGCCCAGGAAAGGCGACCGCATAATCCACGCCTTCGGTATTCATACCGATCTCGCTCATTTTGCGGATCACCGCATCGGTGCGCGCCAGCGAAGAACCTTCCGGCATTTTCACGCCGCCAATCAAATAGAGCTTATCCTGAGTCGGAATAAACCCGCCGGGTACGGCTTTAAACATGACACCAGCGGCACAGAGCAGCAGCACATAAACCACAAACACCGCACCACGTCGTCCGAGCGTTTTGCCAACCAGCCCCTGATAGCCGGTCGAGCTACGGTGGAAAAAGCGGTTAAACGGACGGAACAGCCAACCGAACAGACGATCAATAAGCCTGGTCGGGAAGTCTTTCGGTGCGCCGTGCGGCTTTAACAGCAGTGCTGCCAGCGCCGGAGAGAGTGTCAGCGAGTTAATGGCGGAGATCACCGTCGAAATCGCGATCGTCACCGCAAACTGTTTGTAGAACTGACCGGTCACCCCGGAGAGAAACGCCATCGGCACGAACACCGCGCACAGCACCAGCGCAATGGCGATAATCGGCCCGGACACTTCCCGCATCGCCTGATGGGCCGCCTGGAGAGGAGCCAGCCCCTCTTCGATATTTCGCTCAACGTTTTCCACCACCACGATGGCGTCGTCCACAACGATACCGATAGCCAGTACCAGCCCGAACAGACTGAGGGTATTAAGCGAAAAACCAAGCAGGTAGAGAATGCTGAACGTTCCCACGACCGATACCGGCACCGCGATCAGCGGAATAATCGACGCGCGCCAGGTTTGCAGGAACAGAATCACCACCAGTACCACCAGCACCACCGCTTCCAGCAGCGTTTGCACGACCGCGCGAATGGAATCGCGAACAAACACCGTCGGATCGTAAGGCGCCGCCCATTTCATATCTTCCGGGAAACGCGTGGCCAGTTCGTTCATCTTGGCGCGCACGGCGTTAGACAAATCGATGGCGTTCGCTCCCGGAGACTGGAAGATACCAATCCCGACCGCGTCTTTATTGTTAAGCTGGGAACGCAGCGCATAGCTGCCGGAACCCATTTCTATACGCGCCACATCGCGCAGGCGTACCAGCGTGCCATCTTGCGCCGTTTTCAGAATAATGTTGCCAAACTCTTCTTCGGTGTGCAGACGACCCTGGGCGTTAATCGAGATCAGGAAATCGCTCTCTTTCGGCAGCGGCTCGGCGCCAAGCTGCCCGGCGGAAACCTGGACGTTTTGCTCCTGCATTGCCGTCACCACATCCGAGGCAGTCAACCCGCGCGCCGCCACCTTATTGGGATCCAGCCAGATGCGCATCGCGTATTCGCCCGCGCCAAAAATCTGAATCTGGCCGACGCCAGGCAGACGCGCCAGCTCATCCTTTACTTTTAGCGTGGCGTAGTTACGCATATACAGTGAATCGTATTTACCGCCAGGAGAAAACAGATGTACCACCAGCGTGAGCGTCGGCGATTGTTTCTGGGTGGTAATACCCAAACGCCGCACATCTTCCGGCAGACGCGCCTCGGCCTGCGATACCCGGTTTTGCACCTGAACCTGCGCCTGATCGGGGTCTGTACCCGGACGGAACGTTACGGTGGTCACCAGTACACCGTCGGAACCTGCAACGGATTTCATGTACATCATGTTCTCAACGCCGTTGATCGCTTCTTCCAGCGGCGTTGCCACGGTCTCCGCAATCACTTTCGGGTTGGCACCTGGATACTCCGCTCGCACCTGCACGCTTGGCGGTACGACGTCAGGATATTCGCTGACCGGCAACAGCGGGATGGCGATTAATCCTGTAATAAAAATCAGAATCGACAGCACCGCCGCGAAAATCGGCCTGTCGATAAAAAAGCGGGAAAAGTCCATGTTTCGGATTCTCAGGTAAGGGATCAGTTGAGGGCGGTGCTGGCGGTCATGGCAACGGTTTTCGCGTTAACCGGCATACCCGGCATAAACACTTTTTGTAAACCATCGACGATGACTCTGTCGCCCGGGGTCAGCCCCTGCTGCACGATGCGTAAACCGTCTGCCAGACGACCCGGTGTAATATCGCGACGCTGCGCTTTACCCTCTTTATCAACGATATAAACATATTTACGATCCTGATCGGTCAGCACCGCTTTGTCGTCAATAAGCGTGGCTTTGAATTCAGCGCTGCCCGGCAGGCGTACGCGGGCAAACAGTCCCGGCGTGAACTGACGCTGCGCGTTATCCAACAGCGCGCGCATACGGATCGTGCCGGTACTCGGCGTTAACTGATTATCCAGAAAATCCACTTTGCCCTGATGGGGGTAGCCCTCTTCGCCAACAAGGCCAATCTCAACCGGTAGCGCCAGGTGATTACTGGACGCCCCCTGCCCGCTGCGGGCGAGATTTTGATAGTGAAGGTAAGTTGACTCATCCACGTCAAAGTAGACGTAAACCGTCTTCTGCGACACCAGCGTGGTGAGCACGCTGGCGCTGTCACCCGCAGTGACCAGATTACCGCTGGTGATCAACGCACGGCTGGCGCGGCCATCGATAGGCGCGGTCACTTTGGTGAAATCCAGGTTAAGTTGCGCGGCGTCAACCGCCGCCTGCGCGGCGCGAATGTCGGCCTGCGCCTGGGCAGCGGCCGAACGGCGCTGCTCCCACTCTTCGCGGGATACCAGGTTGGTATTGACCAATTTATCAGTACGGTTAGCCTCGCTTTGCGCCAGGCTGGCCTGTGTTTTGGCTCTCGCCAACGTCGCCTGCGCCTGTTCCAGCGCGGCGCGATAGGTTCTGTCATCAATCGTGAACAGCACCTCGCCCTTTTTCACCTCCTGGCCGTCGGTGTAATTCACTTTATCAATGTAGCCGGAGACGCGGGGGCGTAGCTGAACGCTTTCCACTGCTTCAATCCGACCGTTAAAGCTATCCCACTGACTAATAGATTTCACCACCACACTCGCTGCGCTGACGGCAGGAGCTTGTGGCACGGCGTTTTGCGCAACACCTCTATCGCACCCGACGAGCAGTACGGAGAAGAACATCGCTCCCAGCGCATTCAGATGAAAGTTAACCCAAGGTTTATGCAGGCTCATTATTTTTATTCCGCTAATTGTAGCCGCCGGGCAAGACGCAGCAGGAGATGCCGCGCCACTTCCTTTGTCCGGGCTGGCTTAAGGCCATTTGTGTCGTTCATCGCCACAAAACTGTAACAGTTCCGAATACACTATCGCGGCGATTGTAGGAAGGCGCTTAACTAAGTGCAAGAATAATTGTTGCACTTTATGTGCTATTTGAGGCAAAGGTAAATGCCCCGTTTCGTACAGGGTTTTAAATGCAACAATAAAACTTGCAATTAATGCAAAAGCGGGCCACCTTTAAATGCAACAGATAAAGATGCTTTTAATAAGCGGCGTGAGGAAACAAGATGAACACTGGCGCATTTATTCACGATTTGCTCGACTGGATCGACAACAACCTTGAAAACCGTCTGGACATTGCCACCGTTTCCAGGCGTGCTGGCTATTCGAAATGGCACCTCCAGCGGATATTCAAAGAACATACTGGCTATCGTCTCGCCGAGTATATTCGCGCGCAAAAGCTGAAAAAATCAGTCGAGCGCTTAGCCCACAGCGACGAACCGATTTTGAACGTGGCGATGGCGTTAGGCTTTGACTCCCAGCAGTCCTTCAACCGCAGCTTCAAGCGTCAGTTTGGTCAGGCACCCGGCGCGTGGCGCCGCAGTATCGGCGCCCCTAATACGCAAGCATTGCGCCAGCAATCAAACTAGTGCGTCGTTCAGGGAAATCGTCGGCCTGACAGCAGCAGGCCGCCCGGCGTGTCCGCTTTGACGATTCATTAAACGCTTTCTGCGTCATTTTACTGATGGCGCATTCGTCACGGGAAAGGGGATCCAGTTTTTTGCGCAATCGACAGGAACAACTGATCGCTGTAACGAGACTTCTCCCGCGGGAACAGGCGAGACGCCGTCTGGGCCAATGTGGATCTGCACCGCTTCGATGAGCCAGCGGGCTGCATTGCTGAAATAGACGCCGTTCAGGGCAAAATGCAAAGTATGAACGGCATCATAACCGCGTAACACCAACTGGCCGCTTTCGCCGGAAATATGCGTCAGGGAAATATCACGGTAGACGGGAATGTTGTTACCGATCGCGTGTGCGTCATATCGCGTATCAAAGTCGAGCGGCCGCCGATTCCCCCGCATACAAACATTTTCGTAGCGTATATCGCTGACAATTCCGCCCCGGCTGATGTCACTTTTGATGCGAAGCCCTGAGGTTGTGCCATCAAGCGTCAAATCACGCACCCGAATATCGCTGACACCGCCCACCGTCTCGCTACCAATGGACATGCCGTGTCCCCAATAAAAATGGTTGTCCACTAACCGCACATGACGCGTGGGCCCTCCAGCGCCAGCTTTAATCGCCACATTATCGTCACCGGTTCTGATGAAGCTGTGAGCAATCAGGATATTCTGCGACGAAACAGGATCGATACCGTCGGTATTGCGGGCATTCGCGGGAGTATCAATACGTACGCCCCAGAAAGTCGCCTCCCGGACATTTTTCAGGGTGACATGGAATCCAGGTGAATTTCGCAGCGTAATCCCGTGAAAAGTAATATTTGAGCCATTATCTATTTCAATCAGGCGAGGCACATTCTGCGCCCCACCTTCTGTCTGCGCGCGGCGAGCCAGCTGCCACCAGGATTCATTCTCTCCTGTCATCCGCTCACCGCCCTGCCCATCAATCATCCCCTCCCCGACAATGCCGCCACCGTCGCTATTCTTAAAAAGAATAAAAGGCCGACAGCCATTGCCCTTGTGATCGAGGGTTCCACAGCGCCCATTTTTGTCGTAAACACGTGGGTCAGTATTTGCTGTGAGCATTGCGCCATAGGAAATCCAGAGTGTGACGCCAGATTTCATTATCAAAGGTCCGCTGGAGAAACGACCCGCAAGGAGTTGTAACGCCTCACCCTTGGGGCAGTTATTAATAGCCGACTGAAGTCGTTGTGTATCGTCACCTGCTGAATAAGCCTGCCGGGGAGCCAGTTTTGCGCAGATATGCGCGGGCAGTGCAGGCTCAGACAAATCAGGGCTATCCTCGGCCAATATCGTCGCGCTGAACCCTGATACCAGGACGATGAACATGCCAGCGATGATTACTTTCAAATGACAGCGAAGAATAAACATACCGATCCCGACATCAGAATTATTAAAGTATTGTAGCGCCGCCGCGATAAAAACATCTGGCGAATAGGTATTCAGTTGAAGTGGCGTTTATGTTTGTTGAGAAAAAATATAATTTTTCGCTTCTTCATTTCTGCAATAGTCAGTGAACAGGCGTTCATCGATTAAATCGCGCTGGCTTTAGCAACCCGTACGTTTTTTTCTTTTTATTTCATGTAAAAGGGGAATCTATGCTTATTCATCACTTCCCGGATTTGTAAAAACCCGTCCTGATATGGCATCAAGAGCATTGACAGCATGCTTAACCTCTTCGAAATCATGATAAAACTGATTATTTAACGGCATGTATCGCAGAATCCCAAGACAATAGTTCAGCGCGTTTAACGCATTATGTATCGGGTAAAGACAAAGCATCGCGTTGCTGTCCAGACTGGTCCGGGTTAACAGGCGCACATCCTGTTCAATACCGGCCTTGATAACGTCCAGTTTACCGTGCAGCAAACGCAAGGTAGCGGGCTCTTCGGGTTCCAGTACCAACACGTTAATCAAGCCAATGGCTTCTTTAAAGTTTTTAACGATAGAGTTAATAAAATTACGCGTTTCAGCTGCCATGTTCACTCCGTAAATAGTCATTAATGCCAACACTGTCACCGGCTATGGTTGATGTTATTATCCGGAGGCATAAAAAAGTAAACTGCATTGTAATATCGGTAAAAATCACCGTCGGGAATTCACCCGATGATGTTCTCACTTTCATTAGAGAAATTTAACATTATAAAATTAAACTTTACTGCAATAACGCGGTTAAATATCACCAGCGTATAGCGATAAATGGCTTTCAGTGACATAAAAAAGCGGATATCACGTGAACCTGAAATATGACGAAATTGCGTCGATTCGTTTGGCAAATGAGAAAACAGAAGCGCTGTAACTGGAATCAGATAATGATGAATTATCGTTAATTTCCCGCGTCTGAATTAGCGGATTTGATATTGCCGCCAGCCGACCCTGTCGGGATTTAATCGTTGTGATGAAATAGGTTTTCGTGCCACACAGGCATTCAAAGCGTTAATCGCTCTGAATGATCAGTGGCTCAAAAATGCTTACCATCACCGACGCTGGATCGCCTGGCAGCGCAGCAGCGGTCTCCTACGCGGCACGCTGAATAAAACGCATGGTGTCCAGTAGTTTATCCTTCTCTGCTTCAGTCAGATTCGGGGACGCGGTTTTCTCCGCCAGCCAGGCCCGCTCTGAATAAGAGAGTTGACCCGTGCGAAGCCGCTGGCTGATGGTCATCAGCAGTTGCTTGTCCAGTTCATTGATACGCTGTCTGATTCCCTCAAGATCCCGTTGGGTGACAGATAAATCTGCTGGCGCAAACCCGTCTGCCAGATAGCGATACTGTATCGTTTTCCCCACAGTCATTAACGCAGTGATGAACGACTCCACTGACTGCGGTTCCAGCCCGGCCTCTTGCGCAGTGTTTCGCGCCGCCGCCAACACCTTTTGTTCCCGCGCTAAATCCTCCACGGGTAAACGATACTTCGCCTTGTAAGCCGCAACATCTCTCATTATCTGCATGCGTTCGGTCAAGATTAACGCAAGGGCATTAAGACAAATGGAAGCCGATGCTCCCGCAAAAATGCTTCCGGACATGAGTAGAGTCGATGCGAAATTCTTCATAACCAGCCCTCAAAGAAAGGTGAGACATTTAATTTAACTGCGCGAATATAACTAAATGTTACTATTTCATTTCTGGATGTAAGAGCTTTGTTATAAGCAAAGCCAGTTTTTCGTAGCACTCGTTATCTCGCAGCGCTGGCGGCTAACAAGCTCTCTTTTCAGATACGCAATGACGTGATTAACACTGGCTGAACAAAGGCGCCTGCGGGAATCAGCGGCAAACCAGGCGCCTGAACACATGATTGACTTTTCATTAATTTAATTACGTTATTATTTCATCAAAGCGGCTTTAGGTAAGGAAATGTAACGCGCTGATATCCATGTAGATTCATCGACAGTCCGCAAGTCTGGTACGAGACTGCGATTGAAAAGTGGAAAAAACGTTACCAGGCCTTTCGCGCTGGGGCGCTCCGCCGTTTTATGATGATAAAAGCGATGCGGGTCTGGAGGGGTGTTCGCATTTTCTAAACTAACGCCTCGGATTATTCTGTTTTGCTTGTTATGCCGGAGAAGGTATACCTTGCCGGGAATCCATTTCCAGGCAGGCAGACATGAGCACACATACCCGCATTCGCAAATTCAATACGAAAGAGACTTACCCAAATCAGTCACTTGATAACGATCTTTGCCAGGCCGTGCGCGCAGGCAATACCGTGTACGTTCGCGGCCAGATTGGTACTGATTTCGAAGGCAATCTCGTGGGGCTTGGCGATCCGGCGGCGCAGGCCGAGCAAGCGATGAAGAACGTTAAGCAACTGCTGGAAGAAGCGGGCAGTGATCTGTCCCACATCGTTAAAACCACCACTTATATCATCGACCCCCGCTACCGCGAGCCGGTTTATCAAGTGGTTGGCAAATGGCTGAAGGGCGTATTTCCGATCTCAACCGGGCTGGTCATTTCTGCGCTTGGTCAGCCGCAGTGGCTGATGGAAATTGATGTTATCGCGGTGATCCCGGACGACTGGCAGCCGCAATCAGGAGCCTAAAATCATGACGTTATCGATTATCGGACGCTGTGCGCAAACCGGCCAGATCGGCATTGCTATCAGCTCTTCCAGCATCGCGGTTGGCGCGCGCTGCCCCTGGCTGCGCAGCAAGGTCGGCGCGGTATCAACGCAAAACATCACCTTACCGGCGCTGGGGCCGCGCATTCTGGATCGGTTACAGCACGGCGATTCTGCCGAAACCGCGCTGCAGTTCGGGCTCGGCACGGACGACTATTTTATGTACCGGCAGGTTACCGTGCTGACGGCCAGCGGTGAAAGCGCGTTCTACAGCGGTGAAAAAACGCTGGGCGTGAACAACGCGCTGCGCGGGGAGAACTGCGTGGCGGCGGGTAATCTGCTGGCAAATGCGGATGTCATTACCGCAATGGTCAACGCTTTCGAACAGCAGTCCGGGCATCTGGCAGACAGGCTCATTGCCGCGATGCAAGCGGGCCTGCAAGCTGGCGGGGAAGCCGGCCCGGTGCATTCGGCGGCGCTGTCGATTGTCGATTCGCCAGTCTGGCCGATTGTTGATTTGCGCGTCGACTGGACCGACGCCAACCCGATTGATGAACTTATCCAGCTCTGGCAGGCCTATAAACCGCAGATGCAGGACTATTTAACCCGCGCGCTCGATCCCCGCAGTGCACCGGGTTACGGCGTGCCGGGCGACGAGTAACCGCAAGGAGATCCGATGATGAGCAGCCGCAAACTGCTGGAACAACTGGTGGCGTTTAACACCACCAGCCGCGAATCTAATCTGGCGCTGATCGATTTTGTTCGCCGCTACTTAACCGGGCTTGGCGTTGACTGCGAACTGATTCACAACGCCGAACGCAGCAAAGCGAATCTGTATGCCCGGCTTGGCCCGCCTGGTAGCGGCGGCGTGATGCTTTCGGGTCACAGCGACGTGGTGCCCGTTGACGGGCAGAACTGGAGCGTTCCCCCCTTTGTGCTGACTGAGCGAGAAGGCAAACTGTACGGTCGCGGCACGGCGGATATGAAAGGCTTTATCGCCTGCATGCTGGCAGCCGTACCCTATTTTCTTACGCAGCCGCTGGCGCAACCGCTGCATCTGGCAATCTCTTATGATGAGGAAGTGGGATGCCTTGGCGTGCGAACCCTGCTGGACGCCCTCTCCCATCGCCCGGAAAAACCCGATATCTGCCTGATTGGCGAACCCACCGAACTGCAACCCGTGCTCGGCCACAAAGGCAAGCTCGGCGTGCGCTGTGAAGTACAGGGCGCCGCCTGCCATTCGGCCTACGCGCCACAGGGGGTGAATGCCATCGAATATGCCGCAAAGCTTATCCACCAGCTTACGGTGATAGGCCAGCGGCTGGCCGCGCCGGAACATCAGGATGCGCGTTTTGATCCGCCGTTTACCACCGTACAAACGGGCGTTATTCAGGGCGGCCGGGCGCTAAATATCGTGCCTGCCGAATGTACCTTTGACTTCGAGGTACGCACGTTGCCGCAGGATGACGCACAGGAAGTGGCCCAGGAACTGGAACGTTACGCGCAGCGCGAACTCCTGCCGCAAATGCACGCCGTGAATAGTGACGCAGCGATCCGCTTTTATCCCATCAGCGGTTATCCCGGTCTGTACACCGCCGCGCAGAGCGCCGCTGCGCGGCTGCTTGCTCATCTCACCGGTTCTGAAGCGTTCAGCACCGTCGCATTCGGTACGGAAGGCGGGTTGTTTCATCAGGCGGGTATCCCAAGTGTAGTCTGCGGGCCGGGCAGTATGGCGCAGGGCCATAAACCGGATGAGTTTATCACCGTCGAACAGATGGAGGCCTGCGATGCCCTGCTACGTCGTCTTGCTCTATGGATGTGCCAAAAAGCATGACGTTGCCGTCCAACAACATCGCAGCGTAAACGCAGGGCGCGTCCCCGGCCGCCCTGCATTTATCCACTCTTTCACTGCTTTAACTTTTCCAAATGCCAGCTTCAGGAAGCACTAACCGCGTGATGTGCGCTTAAGCCGTATGCTGGTGGTCAGTATTTGATAGCCCGTTTCTGGAGATTCCATGGTCAGTGCAGAAGTCACCACCTTCCCGCAGCCCGCAACGCTGCCCCCCGTCGCGCACAACGCTAACGTTGCCGTACGGCTTGATGGCGTACTGAAACGCTTTGGCGATGCCATCGCCTTACACAAAATTTCCCTGATGATTGAGGAAGGGGAATTTATCACGCTGCTCGGCCCTTCAGGCTGCGGTAAAACCACGCTGCTGAATCTGATGGCGGGTTTCGCCGAAGCGGACGGCGGCGAGATCTTTATTGATGGCGATCTGGTTACCGATATTCCTCCCTGGCAGCGTGAAATCGGCATTGTCTTTCAGAACTATGCGCTGTTCCCGCATATGACGGTCGAAAAGAACGTGGGCTACGGCCTGCGGATGCGCGGTGTGCCGAAAGCCGAGATTGCTGAACGCGTTGAGCAGGCGCTGGCGCTGGTGAAACTTGCCGGTTATGGCCATCGCAAACCACGTGAACTTTCTGGTGGCCAGCAGCAGCGTGTGGCGCTGGCCCGCGCGCTGGTCATTCGCCCTAAAGTGCTGCTGCTGGATGAACCCTTCTCCGCGCTGGACAAAAACCTGCGCCTGTCAATGCAGGTTGAGTTGAAAGCGATTCAGCGCAAGCTGGGTGTCACCACCGTTTTCGTGACGCACGATCAGGGGGAAGCGCTGAGCATGAGCGATCGCGTGGTGGTGATGTCGGCAGGCCATGTACGCCAGATCGGCACGCCGGATGAGATCTATCGTCGTCCGCAGGATCCCTTTGTCGCGGGCTTTGTCGGTGATGTCAACATTCTGCCGGGGCGCTACGCCGGTCGTGATGGCGATGCAATACTGGAGCTGGGCGGTAATGTGCTGCGTCTGCCCGCGGAGCGTGTGCATGCCTCGATTGGCGAACGCCTTGATGTCTACGTCCGTCCGGAAAATATTCAGTTAGCCGCGCTTGGCCCGCATTCACTGTTTAGCGCCACGGTTATCGCCCATGTCTTTCAGGGCGATCATGTTGATGTCCACCTTGATGTGCCCGCGCTGGGCAGCGCCGCACTGTTTGCGCGCCAGTCCGGCCTGAATTCACTGACGCGCTGGCCCGTCGGTAGCCTGGTTGGCGTGAGTGTCGATGACGAAGGCGTGTGCGCATTTAGCACGGCGAACCAGGGATAAGCCGCGATGATACCTGAAATGATGAATGCCGTGATTGCCTGCCGCCCGGGCGGCCCGGAGGTGTTAGAGCGCGTACAGCGCCCTGTGCCGCTGCCTGGCGCGGGTGAAGTACTGATTCGTGTTGCCAGTGCGGGGGTCAATCGCCCCGATATCCTGCAGCGCAACGGCATGCCGTTGCCGCCAGGGGTAACTGATGTGCTGGGGCTGGAAGTCTCCGGCACCGTGGTGGCACTGGGCGCGGGCGTTGAATTCCCTGCGGTTGGCTCGCCGGTCATGGCGCTACTCAATGGCGGCGGTTATGCGGACTACTGCGTGGCGCGCGCTGAACTCTGTTTATCGGTGCCGGAAACGCTGCCGCTCGCGCAGGCCGCAGGCGTGCCGGAAGCGGCATTTACCGTGTGGCATAACCTGTTTGAACTCGGGCGTTTGCAGCCGGGCGAAACCGTGCTGATTCACGGTGCGGCCAGCGGCGTTGGCACATTTGCCATTCAATGCGCGCAGGCATGCGGGGCGCGGGTAATTGCGACCGCAGGCGGTAGTGAAAAGATTACGGCGCTGCAACAGCTCGGTGTATGGCGCGCCATCAACCGCCACAACGAAGATTTCGTCGCCGTCGTGCTTGCCACCACCGAAGGACGCGGTGTCGATGTGGTGCTGGATAATGTCGGGGGCGATTACGTGGCGCGCAACCTGAGCGTGTTAGCGCCGGGCGGACGCCATGTCAGCCTTTCATTTATGCAGGGCGCGAAGATTGAACTCGATCTGCAACTGATGATGCGTAAAGGGCTGAGCCTCACCTCTTCCACCCTGCGCCCCAAAAGCGTGGCCGAGAAAATGCGGCTGGCGCAGTGCATCAGCAAACATCTGCTGCCGCTGATCGCCGCAGGCAAAATCGCACCGACGCTGTATCAAACCTTGCCGTTAGCGCACGCCGCCGACGCTCATCGAATCCTTGAAGCCAACACCAATATCGGCAAAGTGCTGCTGCAGGTGGCGTCATGATGCAACTCTTTTATGCCACCACGTCCGCTTATGTGCGCAAAGTGATGGTGTGCGCAACCGTACTGGATCTGGCTGATGAGATGGAACGGCTGGATTCTGCCGCCCATCCGATCGAACGCGACGAACATATCGCCGTGTTTAATCCGCTGGCAAAAGTACCGGCGCTGCGCACCGAAAACGGGATCTGTCTCTATGACAGCCGGGTCATTTGCGAATACCTCAATGCGCGTGCGCAGGGCGATTTGTTTCCCGAAAACGGTGATGCACGCTGGAGAAGCCTGGCGCGGCAGGCGCTGGGTGATGGAATCATTGATGCCGCATTACTGGCGCGCTACGAATTCAGTGCGCGTCCCCCTGAAAAACAGTGGCAGAACTGGGCTGATGCGCAGCTGAAAAAAGTCGCCGCCGCACTGGCAGAGATCGAAGGCCAGGTCAGTGGTTTCAGCGTTCATCCCAACGATATCGGGCTGATTGCCATTGGCTGTGCGCTCGGTTATCTCGACTTCCGCTTTGCCGAACTCAACTGGCGCGCCGGTCATCCGCTTACCGCCGCGTGGTTCGCCGTCTTCGATGCGCATCCGGCGATGGCCGCGACGCGTCCGTATTAATCAGGAGTGTGCATGTCACAGCAGATCTATTTTCTCAATGGCCCGAACGCCAATTTGTATGGGCTGGATAAAAACGGCACCTACGGCAGTGAAAGTTTTGTCAGCATTGAAGAGCGCTGTCAGCGCCGCGCCGCGTCACACGGTGTGATATTGCATTTCCGCCAGAGCAACCATGAAGGCGTACTGGTTGACTGGATTCAGGAAGCGCGCCAGAACGCCGTGGGGTTAATTATCAACGCGGCGGGTTTGACCTACAGTTCGGTGCCTATTCTTGATGCGTTGCTGATGTTTGATGGCCCGATCATTGAAACGCATATGAGCAACATCTGGCAGCGCGAGCCGTTCCGCCATCACTCGCTGGTGTCGAAAGCGGCAACCGGTGTGATTGCCGGGCTGGGCGCAGCCGGTTACGAGCTGGCGATTGATGCGCTGGTCAACCTGGTGGGAACGCACGCTGCATGAGTACATTAGTGTTTTACAGCGAATTCGACAGCTTCGAAGAGTGGTCCGATTTACTTGCCCCACATTTGCCCGGCGTAACGATTTGCCGCGCCGAAACGGTGCAAAACCCCGATGACGTGCACTATGCGCTGGCATGGAAGCCGCCGCAGGGTTTCTTTGCGCCGTACCGCAATCTCAAACTGTTGGTGAATCTCGGTGCGGGCGTTGATTCGCTGGTGGGACGCGACGATCTGCCGGATATTCCGATAATTCGGCTCTCCGATCCGGATATGGCGCGCATGATGGCCGGGTACGTGCTGTTTGCCGTGCTGCGCTACGCGCGCGATATCCCGGCATTTGAGCGCGCACAGCGTGAACAGCGCTGGCATTACCTGCATCCCCGCAAACCCTCCGGCATCCGGATCGGCGTGCTGGGCTTGGGCGAGCTGGGCGCGTATACGGCGCGGGAACTGGTACGACAGGGATTCGACGTGCGCGGCTGGTCGCGTTCACCAAAAGCGATGACGGGTATAAGGTGCAGCAGTGGGCTGGCGTCGCTGAATGATTTTCTCAGCCAGAGCGACATTCTGGTGGTCATGCTGCCGCTTACGCCGCACACCGCTGGTTTGCTCAGTGCAGAGCGACTGTCGCGCCTGCCGCATGGCGCGGCGTTCATTAATGTTTCGCGCGGGGCGATTGTCGATCAGGCGGCGCTAACGGACGCGCTGCGCTCAGGGCAGATTGCTGAAGCCACGCTGGACGTGTTTGACCGCGAGCCGCTGCCTTCCTGCGATCCGCTGTGGCGGATGGAAAACGTGCTGATCACGCCGCATCTGGCCTCGGTTGCCATCCCTGCCAGCGCCGCACAGCAGGTGGCAGAAAACATCCAGCGCGCCGCACGCGGTGAATCGGTGACCAATCAGGTATTCCCGGCGCGCGGGTATTAACGGAGAGCCGCGCAATGTCTGGCAGGCTGGCTGCCGACATTGCGCCGCCGGGCATCTGTCACGCCACCCGCACCACCTGCGGATCGAAATAGCTGGGTGCCGCCATGCCAGGAATATACTGGTCGGAGATAAAAACGCGGCAGCGCTCAGCGAAGGCGTTAACCACCATCGAGTGCTGGGTGTGAGCGGCGGTCGCGTAACCGAGTAGCATCGGCCTGTTGGTTCCGGCCAGCCGTACGCGAATCAGGCGTTTGCCATCCTGGGAGAGATGCGCTTTCGGCCGCACGTTGGCAATACCAAACCCCACGCCGTTTGCCACCATCGCACGCACCACTTCCATATTGCTGGAGCGCATTACCACGTTCGGCGTCACGCCCGCCTCGCTAAACAGCCCAAGGAAATATTCACGGCTCCACGGCATATCCAGCAACACCATCGGCATCGTCGCCAGATCCTGAATGGTCACCGCCGATTGCGTCGCCAGTGGATGATGTTCACCCACCATCACATACGGTGGCAACTGTGCCAGCGAGGTAAAGGCGATGTCGCTGGCGGGAACTAAATCGTAGGTCAGCGCGATATCGATGTCGGCGGTGCGCAGCTGTTTCAGCAACTGTTCATGGTTGCCTTCGACGAGCGTAATGCGCACGCCGGGAAACGCGCGACCAAAGCCGAATACCAGTTCGGGCGTCAGCATGGGCGCCAACGTATCCAGACAGCCCACGCGCAGCGGGCCGCGCACATGGTTCATGGATTCCGACGCGATAGTATAAAGGTTCAGCATCTGCTCCAGAATGAGCTTCGCCTCTTTCAGAACCTGATGACCGATCGCCGTGAGCGAAACGCCCTGCGCGTGATGGCGCACAAAAAGCTGTACGCCCAGTTCAGATTCGATATGGGTGATAGCAGCAGAGATCGACGGCGAGGAAACGTGGATACGTTCTGAGGCGCCAATGATGCTGCCCGCCTCTCCCGAGGCGACAAAATATTCCAGCTGACGCTGGGTAATGCGACTGAGCATGCAGGTTCTCCTGAGAGCGCCGACGCGATCATGTCGCGTCAGTCATTCTAATAGTGCTTATTTTTATGCACTTATCATGCCAAACGACAAATAACAGCATAATCCCCTGGTTTTGTTGTGCCTTCTTTCCCGTCAGCCTTATCACTGGTTAAGAAAATCCGTTGCAAAGCAGCGCCTTTTTTAGCGTCAGAAATTCTGATGCAACGGCGAGGAAAAGGCTGTTTTACGCCATCAACTCCCCACGTCATTATCGATTTCACACCAGGGAACACCGTTTGCACCGTTCCGGCGCGTCGGGTTTCAGATTGCTACAACAGCCATTTCATAAGATGGGGATGAGAATATGTTGCGTAAGATTTGTGCCTTAACGTTGTTGACCACATGCGTGCTCAGCGCAGGAAATGCGATGGCCGCTGACAAGCTGATTGTCAGCACCTGGGGCGGCGGTTTTAAAGATTTGATCGATCAAACCATTGCCAAAGAGTTCACCAAAGAGACCGGCGTAGAAGTGCAGTTTGTCACCGGCGGCACCATTGATCGCCTCAACAAAGCCAAGCTGGCGGGCGGTTCACCAGAAACTGACGTCACCTTTACCACCGCGCATGTCGGCTATCTGTACGCCAACTCTGGCCTGTTCGAAAAACTCGATATGAGTAAAATCCCGAACGCGGCAAACCTGGTGCAACAGGCGAAAGTCAGCCCTTATCACCTCGGCGTATGGGGCTACGTTTACACCATCGGCTATCGTCCGGATCTGGTGCCCAAAGGCGAAACCTTTACCAGTTGGAACGATCTGTGGAAGCCGGAGCTGAAAGGCACGCTGGCTCTGCCGGACTGGGATCCGAGCCATATCATTGCGGTGGCCGCCAAACTCTCCGGTACCGATGCGGCACACTGGCAGCAAGGCCAGGCGAAGCTGAAAGCGCTGATCCCGAATATCAAATCTTTCTATACCGATGATGCCAACAGCCAGCAACTGATCTCCACCGGCGAAACCCCGGTACAGGTGATGCTGTCAATGAACGCCTACAACATGATGGCTGAAGGGGTGGACGTCAAACTGGCGATCCCCAAAGAGGGGGCGATTTTGGGCGTCGATACCGTGGGTATCAACAAAGGCACCCAACATAGCGATCTCGCGTACAAGTTTATGAATATTGCCCTGAAGCCGGAAATTCAGGAGCAGGTGGCAAAGATTTATCACGGCAGCCCGACGGTAACCAACGCGCATATCGATCCTGAACTGGCGAAACTGCCGGGCATGCTCACCACGCCTGCGCAGTGGAATGCCACCATCAATACCGATCCACAACTGCGCGCCGAGAAAACCGCAGAGTGGCGTCAGTGGTTCTCTGAAAACATCATGTCTCATTGATTTATCGGGCGACTTGCGGGTCGCCCGGGTTCTACCGGCAGCACACTACTCAGGCAGCAAGGTCTATGACGAGAAAACCGACATTTTTACCGTGGTTCATTATTCCCGCGACGCTCGCCGCCGTCGGGCTGGTTGTCGCGATGTTCGCGGTGATGCAGTTCAGCGTGCGTGCTTATATTCCCGGCTCGCTCGACGTGGGCGGATTTACGCTGGCGAACTTCAAAGGCCTGTTCAAAAGCATCTATGCCGATGCGTTTATTAACACCGTCATGCTGAGCGCGAAAACCGCTATTTTTGGCCTGCTGATGAGTTATCCGCTGGCGTATGCGCTGGTGCGCACCCGCACCACATGGATCAAATCCGCGATTTTGATTATTGCGATTACGCCGATGTTTCTCGGCGAAGTGGTGCGCACCTATTCCTGGATTATTGTGCTGGGTAACAGCGGTTTTCTTAATAGTCTGCTGCTGGCGTTGGGCGTCATCTCCAGGCCGATTCAGTTTATGTTTACGCAAACCGGCGTGGTGCTGGCCCTGGTGCACGTGACCATGCCCATTATGGTGCTGATGCTGGCGACAGCCTTGTCGCACATCAACCCGGATTACGAGAAAGCCGCCGCCAGCCTGGGCGCAGGGCCGATCCGCACCTTGCTGACCGTGACAATTCCCCTCTCTATTCCCGGCATTGTCTCCAGCCTCACGACCGCGTTTGCCTGGACCTTTAGCGCCTTTGCCACCCCGCAACTGATTGGCGGCGGACGCGTCAGCACCGTGGCGACCATGGTCTATCAACTGGGTTTCTCATCGATGAACTTCCCGTTTGCTGCCGCGCTGAGCATCGCCGGTTTGATCCTGACCATCCTGCTGCTGATGGCGCTCAAACGCATGACCCGATTCCTGCACGCGATGGGAGAGCATTGATATGACCCGTTCGATCAACGACAAACTGACTGTACTGGCGGGCCGCCTGCTGGTCGCCGCTATTCTGCTTTTTGTGATGCTGCCGACCATCGTGGTCGTTATCTCCTCGTTCAGCAGTACCGCCGTGTTGTTCTTCCCGCCGAAAGGCTGGTCGCTGCGCTGGTTCGAGCGCGCGGTGAATTACGATGATTTCCGTCACGGCTTCTACTCCGGGCTGATTGTCACCGCATGGGCATCGTCACTGGCGGTGATCATCGGCACTACGCTGGCGATTGCTATCGAACGCTATTCGTTTCCGTGCAAGCAGGTGCTGGAAGGGATTCTGCTGTCACCGCTGTTTATCCCGCACTTCACCATTGGCCTGGGCCTGCTGATGCTGGTGTCGCAACTCAACCTCGGGCGCGGTTATCCACTGGTGATTTTCTGCCATATCGTGCTGATACTGCCGTTTGTGTTGCGCAGCGTGTATGTGTCGATAAAAAACCTTGAACAGCGCATTGAACTGGCGGCGGCAAGCCTTGGCGCATCGCCGTTGCGCGTGGTGTGGACCATCACCATACCGCTGATTTTACCGGGCCTGTTTGGCGGCTGGCTGTTTGCCGCGATCCTCTCGTTTAACGAATTTACCGCGTCGTTGTTTATTACCACCCAGGCGACACAGACCTTACCAGTGGCAATGTACAACTATGTGCGTGAATTTGCTGACCCGACGCTGGCGGCCCTGTCGGTTATTTATATTGCCGTCACCGCCACCTTATTAATTATCACCAATAAGTATTTCGGCCTGGGGAAAATATTAAATGTTGAGAGCAGACATTAATTAACCGTGAATGAAGGCGCACTGGATTTTCCCGTGCGCTGCCTTTAAGACGCCTGATTATCATTAATACGACACCCGATTACGCTTCGCGATAAAACTATCGAGGGTCGCCTGGATTTAGGGATTCAACATGTCAGTAGAAAAAATGAATACCGTCATTGTCGGCGCAGGTCAGGCCGGTATTGCCATGAGCGAGCATCTGGCATTAATGGGCGTGCCGCACGTCGTACTGGAACGCAGCCGCATCGCTGAGCGCTGGCGTTCTGAACGTTGGGATTCGCTGGTGGCGAACGGTCCGGCGTGGCACGACCGCTTCCCGTCGCTGAAATTCGACAATATTTCCCAGGAAGCTTTTCCGCCGAAAGAGCGCATGGCGCAATATTTTGAAGACTATGCCAGCATGATTAACGCTCCCGTACGCACCGGCGTTGAGGTGCAGCAGGTTGTGCGCCTGGCGGGACGCAGCGGATTCAAAGTGGTGACCTCCGCCGGTGAATTTGAAGCCGACAATGTGGTGGCCGCCACCGGCCCGTTTCAGAAACCGTCATTCCCGCAGATCGTGCCGGAAAGCGCAGGCGTGCAGCAGATTCACTCTTCCGTCTATAAAAATCCGCAGCAACTGCCCGCAGGCAGCGTGCTGGTGGTGGGCGCAGGCGCTTCCGGTACGCAAATTGCCGAAGAGCTGCGTAAAGCGGGCCGGGACGTTTATCTGTCGGTCGGCGAACATTATCGCCCGCCGCGCACCTACCGCGACCGTGATTACTGCTGGTGGCTCGGCGCGCTTGGCCTGTGGGATGAAGTGAAAATAAAACCGAAAAAAGAGCACGTTGCCTTTGCGGTAAGCGGCTATGAAGGCGGTAAAACCGTCGATTTCCGTCGTCTGGCGCATATGGGCATTACGCTGGTGGGCATCACTCAAAGCTGGGATAACGGTGTCCTGAGCTTTGCCGAAGGCCTGGCGGGGAATATCGCTGCGGGCGATAACGCCTACTTTGACGTGCTGCGCGATGCAGATGCTTACATCGAACGCAACGGGCTGGATCTGCCACCGGAGCCGCAGGCGTGGGAACTGCTGTCGGATCCGCCATGTTTGCTCAATCCGCTGGAGCAATTAGATATTGCCGCAGCGGGTATTACCACCATTATCTGGGCGACGGGTTTTAAATTTGATTTTAGCTGGCTGCAAGTGGATGCCTTCGACGAAAAAGGTCTGCCATTCCATAAACGCGGTATTTCCGCCGAGCGCGGCATTTATTTTCTCGGCCTGCCCAATTTAGTAAACCGCGCATCATCGTTTATTTATGGTGTATGGCACGATGCGAAATACATTGCCGATCATATTGTTTTGCAGAACGCGTATACCGACTACGTTAAATCATAATTGTCTGCGTATTCTGCTTGTCACTGGTGGCTAAATCATCGTTATTTAGCCACACCGTCCTGGATAACCGACATGATCATCACCTGCATTGAAGATCTACGGCAGCTCGCGCGTAAGCGGGTGCCCAAAATGTTTTATGACTATGTGGATGCAGGCTCGTGGAGCGAATATAGCTATCGTGCCAATGAAGCCGATTTACGTCGCATTGAGTTTCGCCAGCGCGTGGCGGTCGATATTGCCGCCCGCAGCACCGCCAGCGTGATGCTCGGACAGCCCGTTACCATGCCTGTGGCCATTGCCCCGACCGGGTTAACCGGCATGATCCATCCCGACGGCGAAATCCTTGCGGCGCGCGCAGCGAAAACGTTCGGCATCCCCTTTACGCTTTCGACCATGAGTATTTGTTCCATTGAAACCGTAGCGCAGGCCACGGATTACCATCCCTTCTGGTTCCAGCTCTACGTCATGCGCGATCGCCAGTTTGTCGTGAATCTTATCGATCGCGCGAAAGCCGCCAACTGCGGCGCGCTGGTCGTCACCATGGATCTCCAGGTGTTTGGTCAGCGCCATAAAGACATCAAAAATGGCCTGTCGACTCCGCCGAAAATGACGCTGCGCAACCTGCTTAATATTGCCAGCAAACCGCGCTGGTGCCGCAATATGCTCGCCACACGCAACCGTAACTTTGGCAATATTATCGGTCACGCCAGCGGCGTTAATAACATCGATGCGATGGTGGAGTGGACAGCACAGCAGTTCGATCCGCGCCTCTGCTGGCAGGATATTGAGTGGATCAAACGGCGCTGGGGCGGCAAGCTGATCGTGAAGGGCATTATGGACGTGGAGGATGCGCGCCTGGCGGTAGCGGCAGGCGCGGATGCGCTCATTGTCTCTAATCACGGCGGCCGTCAGTTGGATGGCGTGTCGTCATCAAGTACCTTATTGCCAGAGATTGTCGCCGCCGTGGGTAATGATATTGAAGTCCATTTCGACGGCGGGATACGTTCCGGGCAGGATGTGCTGAAGGCGATTGCGCTGGGGGCGAAGGGAACCTATATCGGGCGCAGTATGCTGTATGGCTTAGGGGCGATGGGCGAAGAAGGTGTCACCATGGCGCTCAATATCATTCGTAATGAATTCGATTTGTCGATGGCTTTTTGCGGTAAGACCCATGTGGCTGCAATTGATGCCGGGATCCTGCGGCGCAGGTTGTTTGACTGACTTGCCCCATTTGGCTGTTATAATCCCGCTAACACACCAACGGGTTTAATGACGACGATGACAAAACTTACCTTGCAAGAGCAGATGTTAAAAGCGGGATTAGTCACCAGCAAGAAAATGGCCAAAGTCCAGAGAACGGCGAAAAAGTCGCGCGTTCAGGCGCGTGAGGCCAGAGAAGCGGTAGAAGAAAATAAGAAAGCGCAGCTTGAGCGCGATAAGCAGCTCAGCGAACAGCAAAAGCAGGCGGCGTTATCGAAAGAGTATAAAGCGCAGATCAAGCAGCTTATTGAGATGAACCGCATCACCCTAACGAAGGGCAATATCAGTTTTAACTTCACCGACAACAATGTGATTAAAAAAATAGAGGTCGATAAACTGACGCAGGCGCAGCTGATCAATGGCCGTCTCGCCATTGCCCGTCTGCTGTCCGACAACAACGGTGACAGCCAGTACGCCATCATCCCGGCGGCTGTCGCCGACAAAATTGCCCAGCGCGATGCCAACTGTATTGTGCTGCACAGCGCGCTAACGCAGGAAGCCCAGGATGAAGACGATCCGTATGCGGACTTCAAAGTGCCCGATGATTTGATGTGGTAATTCAGGTTTTCAGAATGGGCTGTCATTACGGGCGTTGATCCGCGTGTTGCTAATGGGATGCACAAAATGCAACGCGCTGGCGTGCAGCATCAGCCGCGGCGCCCGTTCAGTCCCCGCCATCAGCCGACCGCCATACAGATCGCACCCCAGAATCGGATGTCCGAGGTGCTGGCAGTGGATGCGAAGCTGGTGCGTGCGCCCGGTTTCAGGAATAAGCTCCACGCGTGACAGCGGCACTAACCTGCCGTCTTCCTGCGTCTGGTAAAAACGCTCAATAACGCGAAAACGGGAACGCGCTGGCTTGCCACCGGTCGCACAAATCGACATCAGCGGGAAGCACGCCGGGTCTTTGCCGATCGCCGCATCGATCACCCCTTCGTCGTCGTGCACGTGTCCGCAGAGTAATGCGCTGTAAACCTTGGTGACGCTGCGCTGGCTGAACTGCTGGCACAGCGCGGCATTAATGGCTTTATTGCGGGCAACCACCATCAACCCGGACGTGCCAAAATCGAGGCGGTGCACCAGCGTGCAGCCGGGAAATATCTGCACCAGCCGATAATGCACGGAATCGAGATTTTGCGGGTTTTTCCCCGACAGGCTGAGTAATCCGCTGGGTTTATTGATCAGCACCAGGTGCTCGTCCTGATAGAGCGTTTCAATAGTGTCGAGACACGGCGGGGCAATAAAAGTATCGATCGTAGACATCGGGCTGCCCGGGTTGAGAGTGGCTGCGGATAATAACGGATTTTCACCGGACTGGCGAATCCGGCGGCTCGTTTAAAGGGGCGCGACAGGCGTTTTTCCCCCTGCTGCTTCGTGTTCCGAGGCTTTCCCCACTCGCCGTGCAGAAATTTATCATTCACACTTAACCAGGCATGGCCTGCGCAGGCATTGTGCTTTACACTGCGCGCTGCAAAAAACTGAGTAAATAAACGATTAACCAGGTGGTACAGCGATGAACGGAACGATCACAACGTGGTTTAAAGATAAAGGTTTTGGCTTTATCAAAGATGAAAACGGCGAAAACCGTTATTTTCATGTGATTAAGGTTGCTAACCCTGAGCTAATTAAGAAAGATGCTGCGGTGACTTTCGAACCCACCACCAATAACAAGGGGCTATCGGCTTACGCGGTAAAAGTCATCCCTGACAGCAAATACATCTATATCGCGGGCGAACGTTTCAAGCTTACGTCGATCAAATCGTATCTGGTGTACAGTGAAGAAGTCCCTGCTGATACCCGCATTGATAAAGAAAATGCCGTGCTGTCTGTGGGCCTGCTGATGGGCAATATTAGGCCGAAAACCACCACCAAGCCGGATGAAATGCGCTCAGTGAAAAAACTGGCGATCACCACCTTTCAGGGCACAACCTCTATTTTCTCGGAAGATGAAATCGACATTGATGCAACGGTGAAAATGCTTAAAGTCTGAGCCGCCGTTGCCCTGCTTTCTGTACCCCGCTGGCGTACCGGCAGCCAGCGCGGGCGATGAGCAAGAAGCGGCTTCTTTTCCCGTTCAGAGAAAAACAGGTTAATCCGGGCGCTTGCCTGGCATCATTCTCAGCAAGGTATTATCCCGCAGTATATAGTGGTGCAGCAGCGCTGCCGCCGCATGCAAGCCGATGATAAAATAGCCCGTATTAGCCAGTAATTCATGAACCTCTTTCAGGCTATGTTGCAGTACACTATTTTTTTCCGCCGCAACCGGCATGTTAATAAACAGGAAGCTCCACTCTTTCTGGCCGTAATAGAGCGATACAACCCCCAGCAGCGGCAGAAAAATAAACAGCGCATATAAAATAAAATGTACAACAGTGGCGCTGAATTTTTGCCATTGCGGCAGAGCGGGAATGACCGGCGGTTCCGGGAAAATAAATCTAAATACCATTCTGACCAGCATCAGAATAAAGACACTGACGCCACACGTGTAATGGGTTATTGTCATCCAGTAACGGCCGACAGAATCTTTGGGGAAAATATCCCTGAATTCCATCGCGGCGTAGGCGATGACTATCAGCAATAAAACCAGCCAGTGTAGTGCTATCTGCCCACCTGAGTATTTCTTCATTTTTTCTTTCCTGAGAATAAAACGATTATTTAAGCCAGCGCCTGTCCGGCGAGCGAACCCGCGCCCATCGACAAAGCCATTGCCATGGCGCTCCAGAAGGTGATTCTAATGATGGCTTTCACCGGCGGCGCTTTGCCGGCGACCGACGAGATATAGCCGAGGAGCGCCAGTGAAAAAAGGGTGGAAAGGATGACGAACAGCAAAACCCACGGTGCCGGCGTTAACCACGCCACCACAACCGGCAACACTGCGCCGGCAGAAAAACTGATGGCTGAAAAAATCGCGGCCTGCAGCGGCCGTGCTGAATTCGTCTCCGTCAGGCCCAGTTCTTCCCGGGCATGCGCCTCAAGCGCATCCTTTGCCATCAACTGTTCCGCAACCTCGCGGGCAAGCGAAGGCGCCAGCCCCCGTTGCATATACAGTGATGTCAGTTCCTGTACCTCCCCGGCATAATCCGTCGCCAGCTCCCTTTTTTCCTGGGCCAGCGCGGCCTTTTCGGTATCGGCTTGCGATGAGACAGAGACATATTCTCCGGTCGCCATTGACATCGCACCTGCGACCAGCCCGGCAACGCCCGCCAGCAACACGCCGGAGGAGGAACTCCCCGCAGACGCAACCCCGAGAACAAGGCTGGCCGTAGACACGATGCCATCATTGGCTCCCAGTACTGCCGCCCGGAGCCACCCCACTCTTCCGATGCTGTGTAGTTCCAGATGCATGATTATGTTTTCCTTTTATCAGTGAATGAATCTGCCCGGCATTACTGATATTAAAAAAATCACGTTGAGAAGGTGTTAATTTATTATGTCAGCCTTAACACCACATTAAGATGGAATGAGTAAAATCCAGGATCTGCTGATTTTTATTTCTCTGAATGCTGAAATGATAATAGCTCTCATGCTCATTCATAAAAACCTCAATAAATTATCCCGTCAGCATTACCGTTAATTTTATTTTATCATTCATGCAGGTTGTGACAGGCGATTTTCAGGCGCCAGCATTAATTGTTCAGATTATTCACTGGCGGCCAAAGCGAATTGCCATTGTGGTGTTGCCAGCAAAAAGAGACGTAAAGTTCGCCATAGCGTAGCGCACAGCAACGTCATTTCAGCCATAACACTACGCGCCGTACGCTGGCGATTTCCGCTTCTCTCGACCATGCTTTTGTACTGACATTTTGACACGAGAAATCCACCCTTTCGCCCCAGGACACAATGATGCGCAATGCCCTTATTCCTCTCATCGCGGCAGTGCTTCTTTTTATTACCGGCGTTTTTATTCTTAATATGCAGCTCTGGTACTCCACCCGGGCAGACCGCCTTGAAGGAGCCAGATACGCGGTAAACAATATCAACAACATTCTTGATGAAGCTTCCCATGCCACCCGTCTCGCCGCGGACATCGTAGTGAGAGGATGCGATCCGGAAGGACAATTTCAGCTTGGCACTGAAGCCGCCCTGCAACCCCATCTGCGCACGATCCTGATT
>Ga0268248_100094_pt1 | contig 73352 bp, 73 predicted proteins | sample AgamicAtAme_FD_200856 | JGI IMG/M metagenome (GOLD analysis project Ga0268248, IMG submission 200856) | Agave microbial communities from Guanajuato, Mexico - At.Am.e (v2) (version 2) | ecosystem: Host-associated > Plants > Phyllosphere > Phylloplane/Leaf | place: Guanajuato, Mexico | collected... | reverse complement strand
AGCATGAAGTTGAAGAGAGCCAACTTCAACTAAAAGAGGTGTGAAGGGAAGGCTCTCAGAGTCTGGACTTAGTACGCCCCTATGGGGCGCTATCAATGCCACCTGCTATGCAGGTGGTTTTTTACACTTCCGCCGCGCTACAGCCCTCTCGTCACCAGCGCATCATCCAGTTCGCGGTAAGCGGCGACCAGTTTATCCAGTGTCGCGCGATTTAACCCACTGGGGTTCGGCAGTACCCAGATCTGCGTCACGCCGATGCTCATCGTCTGCTTGCCCCAGTTAGCGCCTCTGACGCTGAATGCCTGTTCGAAGGCCTGTTTACCGAGGATCGCCAGCGCCGCAGGCTGATACTCTTCGATCTTCATAACCAGCTCTCTGCCGCCGGTACGCAGCTCGTGCAGCGCCACTTCGCTGGCCTGCACCGTCGGGCGTTCCACCAGCATGGTGATGCCACAGCGCGTATCCAGCAGATGCCTCTCCTCTTCCGGTCGCAGCAGCCGGTCGGTAAAGCCAGCCTGATGGATCACCTTCCAGAAACGGTTGCCAGGGTGCGCAAAGTGGAAGCCGGTATGGGCAGAAGATTTACCCGGATTGATACCACAAAACACCACGCGCAGCCCGGGAGCGAGAATATCATTGATCATAGTTATTCCTGGTCAATTGTCATAAATACCAGTATAAGGGATTGAAAATCCGCTGTTTATAAAAACATCAGCCAGGATATTCTTGCTGGATTGCAGGGGTAAGTTACTTTATAATCCCCCCGCTATGGCCCCTTAGCTCAGTGGTTAGAGCAGGCGACTCATAATCGCTTGGTCGTTGGTTCAAACCCAACAGGGGCCACCAAATTTTAGATTTAAAATCATATGATTAAGCCACCTTTTGCGGTGGCTTTTTTGTTTTTTTAAATCCTGAGTGTCCCAAAGATGTCGCTCAAGCTTTTGACAATCCCCGCCACTCTGTCGCTTCTATCGCTACAGCTACGGTCGCAGAATGGCGCAACGCCTTTCCTTCCCGATGAAGCCATCACTCAAGCGACAATATTTTCATGCAGTGTCTTCAGAATATTAATAAGATCCACATCTTTTCAGGCAAGAAAAACGCATTGTTGTCATGCCCATCCTCAACACAAACAGTTAATCAATGCCTTACTAAAAAACAATTATTCTCTGCACTATAATTTCCTTAATAAATTATCCCTCCGATATATCTTAATAGAAAACATCAAATAAGAATATAATACAAAACGTGATGACAACTATTAATAACCACCATCGCATACGCTAGAATAAATTCCATAGCACTGTCTGGATTACTCCAGCGACGTGAATTATGGGTTATTTTTCTACGCGCCTTGTTATAAGGCGGAAACGGATAATGTATCGCTACAATGCTTTTAACTATCCGTATTGAGATAACCACCTATATAAAATATATCCAGGATGATTCAATGAAGAAAATGATATTCGGTAACAATACCCAGCCAGGACATTCAGCCAGTAAACCTGAATTAACAAATGGTCTGGAAGCTGCAACAGCGATAACAAACAAAATGCCGAAACAAGGTTATCTGTACATCCCTTTTGCCGCAGAGGATCTGGTTGATCAAAGTCTTGGCCTAAATTTACTTCGCCACCTCAAAGGGAAAAGGTTATACCCTCTAATTGCACCAAATCAGAAAATTCTAATCGAGATGGAAAGACTGCGGGCAGTGGAAATTACGAAATTAACGGAGCAAATAAATACCATCAGCGATAAATTGCAGGACGTAGATAAGACTCTGAAAAATGAAGCTGGCTGGAATGCTGAAACCTTAAGAAATAGGGTTTCACCAGAAGTGTTCGATACATTTACGACAGGTATCGCAAGATTATCGCAGCAGCTGTCAGTATTAAAGAAAATGAGTTTCATACATAAACCATTGAGCCAATTATCGTCCGTAAGAGATAAATTATATATCCTTGGGCACGGAGCGGCCGGAAGAAACATATTGGCAGCGGATCAAGCAGCGACTCTGGGGCAGATGACGGCAAAAAGCCTCGCGGAACAATTACACGCATGCGGGCTACCAAAAACATTCAGCGATCTGCGAATAACGGCCTGCTTCAGTGCAGATTCAATCGAGCCGCTCTCATTTGAAGCCGACGAACTGGATGAAACGTCCGGAACGGTTAGCGAAAAAAGGAGAGGAATAAAAGGAATATTCAAGCCGCTGAAAGACACAAATCCCCTTGCGCTCACAATAAGTAAAGAAATGAAGCGCCTCGGTTACCACAATATTCAGGTAACCGGGTACCACGGTGCAGGGGTAACATACAGCCCTAAGGAATTCCGGGCGCGCAGGCTTGAGAGAGGTACGGATATTCGCCGTTCACTTGTCAGACGTACTTTCTGATATGTTTGTTCAGGGGCGTTCCGGCAAGCAGAACGCCCTCGTTTCAGGACGCTAACGCTCTTTCAGCATCTGCAGATTTTTGATCATACTCATCCTGCGCCGCCGTAAGCTGCGGCCCATATTCCAGCGCCCAGCGATACAGCGCTTCAAATGGCTGTCGAAGTGATTCGCCAAGCGGCGTAATACGGTATTCAACACCCACCGGCATTGTCGGCAACACTTCCCGATGCACCAGCCCGTTGCGCTCCAGCCGTTTCAGAGCGTCGGCCAGCGCCTTATGGGTGATACCATCCAGCCTGCGCCGGATCTCATTGAAACGAGAGGGTTTTGTACACAGCACGGTCAGGATCAAAATCGACCATTTATTGGTGATGTGCTCAAGTATCGGGCGCGTTTTGCCCACATTTCCTAAATCGCAGTCATCAATTTTTGTCATAGCGGTATATCCATTGATATCTAATATAAATAAAGTGCGTAATTGATACTAAATATAAAACTTATATCATCGATTTTCCACTCAACAGGAGAATCATTATGAACAGACTGCACAACAAAACGGCCCTCATACTGGGCGGCGCAAAAGGAATTGGCCTGGCGATAACCCAGCGTTTTGCCCAGGAAGGAGCCACGACATGGTTTACCTCCCGCCGCGAGGAAGAGTTACAGAACGCCGCCGCTAAAATCGAAGGAGATGCGCTGCCGCTGCGTGCTGATGTCAGCCAGCACAGCGAACTGGCACGCATAATGGAAAACATTCAGCAGCAATCCGGGAAACTGGATGTGCTGGTGATTAATGCCGGCATGTCAGAGTACGCGACCCTTGAGCAGGTTTCAGAAACGCACTTTGAAAACACCTTCGGGTTGAATGTCCGCTCGCCGCTGTTTGCCCTGCAAGCTGCGTTGCGGCTGCTCAAACCTGGCGCCAGCGTGGTGCTGATAGGTTCGATTGCCGACGTTATCGGTACGGAAGGCTATGGTGTTTATAGCGCCAGCAAAGCCGCGCTGCGCTCTTTTGCCCGAACCTGGACGCGCGAACTGGCGGCCAGAGGCATTCGCGTTAACGTCGTCGCGCCCGGCCCTATTGATACCGAAATGATGGCTGCGGCATCGGAAAATGTTCGTCAGGGGTTAACGCAGGCCATTCCGCTGGGTCGTATGGGTCAGCCGGAAGAAGTGGCCAACGCCGCGCTGTTTCTTGCGAGTGACGAAAGCAGCTATATCGCCGGTGCCGAGATTTGTGTCGATGGCGGGTTAACGCAAGTGTAAAGGCTCCTTTCAGGCCGCAATGCATGCCAGCGGAGTGGCCTGAAAGCCGCAATGCGCGCACTTTTTCGCGTATTTCGCCGATTTAAGCCACCATAAGCGCAATTTTCACAGAAACACTAACGCATTGAAATATGTCCCATGTAATATGGATGCAGACTATTGCGAGATTCATATCTATAGTCCAGATTTGTTGAATAACCACACCCCTTAATAAACTCTTAAGCGCTTTGACGAAACGCCATGAACAAACCTATAAAACGGCTTGAAATCATCAAATACGCCATCGAACTGGAGGATGACGGCATCATCCTCAGTCAGCTTCCTTTGTTGAAAAATGAAGTTACGGATCCGGAGTTAGCGTTTATCGTCCATGCGCTTGAAGAGAAGAATTACAGCGAAGCGATGCGCGCCATAACGAACTGGCTGCAAAACCAGCGTTCCGTCGTGAGCTGGCAGGATCCGCTGGTGGCCGCCAGCAAACTGGAACTGAAAGCGCTGGAAGAACAACTGCGCGAACTGATTGATAAACGCAACGCGCGCATCCAGTTGCTCGACGAGTTCAACGATCTCTACTTAACCCGCCTCGGCCCGCTGATGTCGCAGATCCTGCGTCTGCGCAAAACCCTGGCGGAAGCCGCCGTTCGCCGCCAGGAAGCCGAAGCGCGCCGTCGCGAAGCCGATTATTTGCGGTGCCAGAAGTATCTGTCGCAGGCGGTGGAAGTGCTGGTTACCTTGACGCAGCGCTGGCAAAGCATGCCGCCGCACTCATTGCAGGCTGCCGAAGCACGCAAACATCTGCAACAGCAAAGCGAGCTGATCGCCTCGTTGCTGGCCGAAGCGCAAGAGCTGGAACGCGGTCTGACGCGTGAAGAAGAACCGGCACGCCAGGCGCGTGACGAAGCGCGTCAGGAATACGAGAGCTATCAGGAACAGCAGCACGATGCCGAAAAACGCTTTAGCTTCGAGCAGAAGATGTCAGAGGATGAGCGTCACGAGCTGAAGCGACTGTGGCGCCAGGCCAGCAAACTCTGCCATCCGGATCTGGTGGACAACGATTTTAAAAATGAAGCGCACAGCATGATGGTGCAGCTCAACCAGGCGCGCCAGCGCGGCGATCTGAGTGAGATCCGCGCGATTCTGACCCGCCTGCAGAAAGGGCTGGAGCCGCTGATGGCCAGCGATCGCTTAAACGATCTACAGCGCCTGCGTCAGCGTATTGCTGAAGTGAAACAGCATATCGCCAGCCTGATTGAAGAGCTGGCAACGCTCGAGAAAGAGGAATCCTGGCAGCTCATATCGTCGCTGGGCGATCGGGAAACCTACTTCCGCCAGCAGGAAAAAGCGCTGGGCGAAATTCGCCAGACGCTGGAGCAGCAAGTCAGCGAAGCCGAATACGACGAAGTGGCCTGAAAGCAGCAAGCCCGGTGAAAAACCGGGCTTCGTCGTTATTTCTTGTGCCAGTACGCCTGCGCGCGCACCCGTTGCTGATCGATATTGTCGGTCGCATAGCGCTCCATCAGCGATTTCACCACTTCACCTTCCCCGGTCAGCCAGATAAAATAGTCCTCATCGGCGATGGTCAGCGAAGCCAGTTTATCGTGCAGCGCCTGCGGGTTATGACCAACCACCCATTGAATATCAAAGCCGCTCAGATGCGCCAGATAATCCTGATACGCCGCATCGGCAACCGTCACCACAGCCGTCACTTTCGGGCGAACCGCGAGCAGGCTGAGCGCTTCCAGACGGCGACGCAGCGCAGGCATACCGGATTCATCGCACACATAGAGTTGCCAGGCGTAATCTTCCGGCACCACCAGCGAACCGCGCGGCCCGCCAATCGTCAATGTATCCCCTGCCTGCGCATTCACCGCCCAATGGCTCGCCACGCCACCGTCGTGAATATAGAAATCCACCACCAGTTCGTGACGGCTGGCGTCATAAATCGGCGTGTAATCGCGGGATGCCGGGCGCGGTCCATCGCCCCAGACGATACCTTCGTCGGTCACCGTCGGCGGCACAAAGTGCGACCCCGGCTGCGGAAAGAAGACTTTTGTATGATCGTCAAAACCGCGCGACGTAAAGCCTTCCAGTTGTTCACCTCCCAGCACAATGCGCTGAAATCCGCTGCCAGCGCGTTCCGCGCGCAGAACAGTTAACTCGCGAAAGCGCAGTTCATTGCGTACGCGTTGGGGATAACGTTGAGAATGAGTTGTCATAATCGGCCTTCGTGAAAGTGAATACGATATATCTAAATGTTGTGCAAATGATAATGATTGTTGATTGCGCAGAAGACAAGCCATTTTTATGATATAAACCACATGAAAGCACCGATTGCCAAAACATAAAATTATTATTTTTATTATCAATAACATAAAAACAAAACTCATTACAACATTGTCTAAATAGTCAATTTAGATATAAATTAGATATATCAATTTATCAGGAGTACAGCATGCGCCATCATCACGAGCGGGACGACCGCGAACACCCGCACCACGGCGGCGGACGACGCCAACGCTTTTTTGGTCACGGTGAGTTACGTCTGGTCATTCTCTACTTGCTGAGCAGCAACGCCAGCCACGGCTATGAGCTGATCAAAGCCATTGAATCCCTGACTCAGGGCAACTATACGCCCAGCCCTGGCGTTATTTATCCCACGCTTGATTACCTGCAAGAGCAGGGTTTCATTACCATTGACGATGAAGAGAATGGGCGCAGAACCATTGCGATAACGCCGCAGGGTTTGCGCTGGCTGGAAGAGAGCCAGGCGCAGATTGCAGAGATTCAGGAACGCATCCGGGTGCGTAACGTCGGTTATCAGCTGCGCAGAAACCCGCAAATGAAGCGGGCGCTGGATAACTTTAAAGCGGTACTGGATTTACGGGTGAATCAGGGGGAACTCAGCGCCGCACAGCTTAAGCAGATAATTGGCATTATCGATCGTGCGGCGCTGGATATTTCACAACTTGATTAAGCCATTTCTGGCGTATCGCGCAGACGGAAAACCTGAACCAGTTCGCGCAGGTGCAGCGCCTGATCGTTCAGTGCCGCCGCCGCCGCAACCGACTCCTCCACCAGGCTGGAGTTCTGCTGGGTGGTTGAGTCAATCAGGCCAATGGCGCTATTAATCTGCGAAATGCCATCGGTCTGTTCGCGGCTTGCCTGGCCGATCTCACGCAGGATCACATCCATCTCCTGCACGTTGCTCACCATACCGTTAATCAACCCGCTGGCTTTTTCTACCAGCGCCATTCCTTCACGGGTCTGGCTGGTGGAATTTTCGATCAGATGGCGGATCTCATTCGCCGACGAGGCGCTTTTCTGCGCCAGTTGACGGACTTCGCCCGCAACCACCGCAAAACCACGCCCATGTTCCCCTGCACGCGCGGCTTCAACGGCTGCGTTCAGCGCGAGGATGTTGGTCTGGAACGCAATGGAATCAATCAGGTTGATAATGTCAGACATCCGGTTTGAGGTGTCGTTAATGACGCGCATCTTCTCCGTGACCTGTTTCATCATCTCGCCGTTATTTTTCACTACCGTCGCCGCGCCCGCGGAAAGCTGCGTGGCTTCTGACGTGTGATCGGCGGTATTTTTCACCGTGGCGGTGATTTGCTCCATCGACGCTGCGGTCTGTTCCACTGAGCTTGCCTGTTCTTCCGTTCTTGCCGCCAGATCCTGGTTACCGGCAACAATCTGCGCCGCCGCGCTGGAGATGCTCTCCGAACCGTTCTGTACCTGATGAACAATCTCTACGAGGCGCTCTTTCATCTCCATTAATGCCTGCAGCAGAACCCCCGTTTCGTCGCGGTGATGTGAATCGATCGTACGGGTCAAATCGCCATTAGCAATGGCTTCTGCGAAGGTGACGGCCTCACGCAATGGACGCGTGATCATCCGTACAATGATCCAGCCGATCAAGCTGCCGAAGCCAATGCTCAAGACCGCGAGCAGAATGAGGATCAAGCGGCTCGCGGCAAAATCGTGCTGCACGACCTCACCCGCCCCTTTCATCTGCGCATCCTGAATAGTAATCAACTCCAGCACCTTTTCTTTGTAGGCATTCTGGATATTCACCGTGTTGCTCATCATCTCCTGTATCGCAGCCGCACGATCGTTATTTTTCACGGCGTCGAGGATACGAAAGCGAGAATCAAGGTACTGCTGGCGTACGGTGCGGATTTCAGCAAGGATTTTCTGTGATTTGTCATCACGCAGGTTTTTCGCCAGATCTTCGAGCAACGCGGTAATGTGGCTGCTGATCTCAGAAAGCTGCTTCTGCGACTCGCCGGTCCACTTCCCTTCGCTATCAAGTAGCATCAGTTGCTGAATGCTGACAAAAGAGTTGAAGTTATCGATCAGCTGATTGGCTTTAACAGTGGTTGGATAGTCATCACGCACAATTTCCTGCATTCCATTATTTGCACGATCCAGGCTGGAGAGTGACATTGAGGAACTTATCACCATCAACACAATAAAAAAGCCGAACGCCAGAAATAATTTCGTGCCTATTTTTACATTATGTAAAAACATATTTTCTCCATGGGTTTGATTATTTTACCGACGAAAGTGTCGGGCGCTTAACCCTAAAGGCCCGCTTAAGTCCCTGGCGCAAATTAAAGATATGCAGCCAAAACACGTTATCGGTAACCCCATCGCTAACTTTATGAGTTTGATCGTTTTTTTAATTATTTATTGACAGATCTGATAGTTAAGAACTATTAATTGCTGTTTATCGATCGTTATATTCGCGAGAAGAATGATTTGCGCAACGCATATTAACGCTGCTTAAAGAGATTTAATTCGTGGTTAAGTAGAAGTGGTGGAAATATATTAATACTTCGCATTGCCAACTATAATTAATAATATTTTAACAAAAAATAAAAAATATCATTACATATGCGTGTTGTATTTACTCTTAACAGATAAAAAAACCGCCACAGTATTGCATGGCGGTTTTTAATCTGGCAATAAAACGTTAATGCAAGACGGATACGGCATCCTGCAGGCGACCAGCGCGATGTTTCACCATCGCCGAGACGGTAGCACTTTCCTCTACTAAACCGGCATTCTTCTGGGCGATGGCATCCAGCTCAGCCACCGCGCGCGTCAGATCGGAAAGCCCGTCAACCTGTTCGGAAGTGGAACGGCTAATCTGCCCAATCAGCGACGTCACGTTCTGCACCTGGCTGACAATATCTTCCATCGTGCGGCCAGCGGCATGCACCTGATCGTAACCCGACTGCACTTTGCTGGCGCTGGCATCGATAAGCTTACGGATGTCGTTTGCCGCGCTGGCGCTGCGGCTGGCGAGATGGCGAACTTCACCCGCCACCACAGCAAAGCCCTTGCCCTGCTCCCCGGCCCGCGCTGCTTCCACCGCTGCGTTCAGTGCGAGGATATTGGTCTGGAAAGCAATGTCGTTAATCAGCGTCGTAATGGAGCCAATACGTTGCGTGCTGTCGGCAATCTCATCCATGGTTTTTACTACCGTCTCCATCGCTTTACCGCCGTGGGTTGCCGCGCTGCTGGCGGAACTGGAGAGCTGATCGGCCGCCGAAGCGGTTTCCGAGTTAGTTTGCAGCGATGCCGCCATCTGGTTCATGGTCGCCACCGTCTGCTGCACATTCACCACGGTTTGGCGGGTGCGTTCATTCAAATCATCATTACCTTTCGCCAACGTTTCGCTGCCGCTAAGCACGCTGCTAACCTGGCCAGAAACATCATTGATCAACCAGCGGCACATCAGCCCAAGCTGGCCGATGGCGCGTAACGTCAGCCCGAGTTCGTCGCTACGGTTCAGCGGCTGTATGCTGTTGCTCTCGCCGGTAGCCACGCTGAGCGCCTGCCGGGCGACATTCTCCGCCGGGCGGACAATCTGCCACTCAACGGCCATACAACCCACCAGCATCGCCAGCGTACCGATCGCCAGCGCCATCCCGCCTGCGCCACTCAGCCACAGCCCGGCCATCTGCGCAAGCCACAGCAGCGACATCACGCTGCGCGTACGCCAGCGCAGCGACAAGGAAGCGAGTTTCCCCCACCAGCCTTTGCTGATCACCAACCCTTTATGCACCCGTTTATTACAGCGCCCTTCATTCAGGGCTTTGTACAACGGTTCAACCGCGGCAATCTCTTCATCGGTCGCCTGGGTACGAATCGACATATAGCCGATAGTCTTACCGTTACGCACCATCGGTACGGCGTTAGCGCGAACCCAGTAGTGATCGCCGTTCTTGCGGCGGTTTTTCACCACACCGCTCCACGGTTCGCCCTGTTTGAGGGTGTACCACATATCGGCAAATGCCGCTTTGGGCATATCAGGATGCCGCACCACGTTATGGGGCTGGTCGAGCAGTTCGCCCAGGGTGTAACCGCTGGCATGGATAAAAGCGTCGTTCGCGTGGGTAATGTAGCTTTGCTGGTCAGTCGTTGACATCAGAGTTGTATCAGCATCCAGCATAAAACGCTGCTGGCTGACATAAGGAGGAGAAGACATGGTTGCGTCCTGTGCGGGTTATATTGCTGTTAAAAATTAATGCGAATGTTATTTCGGCGATAATGGATTTATCTTTAATTGTTAAATTTGATTTAGATCGCAATTCGCAATAAAACCCTGGTTTTCATGGGCTCGTTAACTCTCTGTTTTTAATAGTTTCACTATGTTACCACTAAACGGCGTTAACATAATTGCTCCATCATCGCGCATTAACCGCACCATATTGGCGCAACGCTGCAATAACCCGGCCAAACATGTACAAATTTTAATCACAAAAGATACAAAATATTAACGTAGCGGCATGATTAAATTTTGTACGCCCGCGGTTTTACCTGGTATTTATCCCGATTTCATCGGCCCACGCCGATGTGGCGCAATCCCTGCAATACTTAAATCGGTATCATGTGATACGCCAGCCCCCGGAGGCCATTTTGAACAGGTTACCTTCCAGCGCATCGGCATTAGCGTGCAGCGCTCACGCCCTGAATCTCATTGAGAAGCGAACGCTTGATCATGAGGAGATGAAAGCATTAAACCGAGAGGTGGTGGATTACTTTAAAGAGCATGTCAATCCGGGGTTTTTGGAGTACCGCAAATCTGTTACCGCCGGCGGGGATTACGGAGCCGTAGAGTGGCAAGCGAGCAGTCTCAATACGCTTGTCGACACCCAGGGACAGGAGTTTTTAGATTGCCTGGGTGGTTTTGGAATATTTAATGTGGGGCACCGTAATCCAGTTGTGGTTTCCGCCGTACAGAATCAACTCGCCAAACAACCTCTTCATAGTCAGGAACTGCTCGACCCACTGCGGGCGATGCTGGCAAAAACGCTGGCGGCTCTTGCGCCAGGCAAACTGAAATACAGCTTCTTTAGTAATAGCGGGACGGAATCCGTCGAAGCCGCCCTGAAACTCGCCAAAGCGTACCAGTCGCCGCGCGGCAAATTCACCTTTGTCGCGACCAGCGGCGCGTTCCATGGCAAATCATTAGGCGCGCTGTCCGCGACCGCAAAATCCACCTTCCGCAAACCCTTTATGCCGCTGCTGCCGGGCTTTCGCCACGTGCCGTTCGGTGATATCGAGGCGATGCGTACCCTGCTTAGCGAATGCCATAAAACCGGCGACGATGTGGCGGCGGTGATCCTGGAACCTATTCAGGGTGAAGGTGGCGTGATCCTGCCGCCGGTCGGTTATCTGCCGGCGGTTCGCAAGCTGTGCAATGAGTTTGGCGCATTGCTGATCCTCGACGAAGTGCAAACCGGCATGGGCCGCACCGGCAAAATGTTCGCCTGTGAACATGAAAACGTGCAGCCGGACATTCTGTGTCTCGCCAAAGCGCTGGGCGGCGGCGTGATGCCGATTGGCGCGACGATCGCCACGGAAGAAGTTTTCTCTGTGTTGTTTGATAACCCGTTCCTGCACACCACCACCTTTGGCGGTAACCCGCTGGCCTGTGCGGCCGCGCTGGCGACCATCAATGTGCTGCTGGAGGAGAACCTCCCGGCGCAGGCGGAGCAGAAAGGCGATATGTTGCTGGATGGCTTCCTGGCGCTGGCGCGCGCGTACCCGGATTTGGTACACACCGCGCGGGGCCGTGGCATGCTGATGGCGATCGAATTTGTCGATAACGAAACGGGCTACAACTTCGCCAGCGAAATGTTCCGCCAGCGCGTGCTGGTTGCCGGAACGCTCAACAACGCGAAAACCATTCGCATCGAACCGCCGCTGACGCTGACCATTGAGCAGTGTGAGCAGGTGCTGAAAGCGGCAGGCAACGCGCTGGCAGCGCTGCGGGTGGCGGTAAACGCTGAGTAATCCTGTGCCCGGTCGCGTCTGCGCTTACCGGGCCTGCAAATCACCCATGCCGGAGAGACGCCTGCGCCCTCCGGCTTTTTTTGACGCTACTGCGGCAGCAAGCCAATAAAACTGCGTTTTTTGCGCGGCTCGGACATCAGCGCCTCCAGCTTCTCCACGCACGCCAGGTAATGCGGTGTCTTCTTATGCGCCGCAACGGCCTCATCATCCTGATAGGCTTCGTAAATAAAAAAGCGGGTCTTCACTTTGGGATCCTGCAACACATCAAAACGCAGGTTACCCGGCTCGCGGATTGCGCCTTCATGATTGGCGCGAAACACCTGCAAAAAATCCTCCACGCAATCGGGTTTAATATTGATTTCCACCAGCGTCACATTCATGGTTGCTCTCCTTGTTTTTCTTCCAGCCAGAACTGATAAGCCTCATGGGCGCTCATATTGTCGTGAACCACTTTTTTCACCGCTTTCAGCATGGCGAGCGGCGCACTGGACTGGAAGATGTTGCGCCCCATATCCACGCCGGATGCGCCCTGATCAATGGCGCGGAAACACATCTCCAGCGCCTCCTGCTCCGGCAATTTCTTGCCGCCAGCAATCACAATCGGCACCGGACAACTGGCGGTGACTTTTTCAAACCCCTGCTCCACAAAATAGGTTTTCACAAACTGCGCGCCCATTTCCGCGGCGATACGGCTGGCGAGCGAGAAATAACGGGCATCGCGCGTCATCTCTTTGCCAACGCCGGTCACCGCAAGCACCGGAATACCGTAACGGCTCCCCGCATCGACAAGCTTGATAACGTTACCGATGGACTGATGTTCATATTCGCTGCCGATATACACCTGTGCCGCTACCGCCGATACATTCAGGCGCAGCGCATCTTCCATCGCCACCGCAACGCATTCATGGGAAAGCTCCGTCAGCATCGAATTTCCGCCGGAGGCGCGCAGCACTACGGGTTTGTTGGTGGCCGGAGGCACCACGCTGCGTAAGATCCCCCGCGTACACATCAGCACATCGGTTTCACCAAACAGCGGCGCAAGGGAGAGATCGATACGTTCAAGCCCGGTGGTTGGCCCCTGAAAATATCCGTGATCGAAGGCCAGCATTACCGTGCGATTGCTCTTCGGGTTAAAGATCCTTGCCAGTCGCGACTGCATGCCCCAGTCCAGCGCGCCGCAGCCTTTCAGGGTAAAAGGCACATTCTGTTGCGGTATGCCAAGGCCAAAATCCTTCCCCTCTTTGTGATCGTCCAGGTCCGCCATCTCTCCTCCCGCGCAAAGCTGTGATTGAACTGTTGATTTTGTGATTGAAGATTGTTCAAAAGCGTAGGCGCTGAACTATATTTTCGACCATACGAGGATCACAGTTTTATCTATAACGCTGGTCGAGGGGGCCAAACCCATGAGTTACCTGATGGCACTAGATGCAGGAACCGGCAGCATTCGCGCAGTGATCTTCGACTTATCCGGGCGGCAAATCGCCGCAGGCCAGGCCGAATGGAAACATCTGAGCATCGAAAACGTGCCGGGATCAATGGAGTTCGATCTCGACAGCAACTGGCAGCTCGCCTGCCAGTGCATCCGCAAGGCGCTGGACAGCGCTGGCCTGAGCGGTGCCGATATTCAGTCCATTGCCTGCTGCTCAATGCGTGAAGGCATTGTGCTCTACGATCGCAACGGCGATGCCATCTGGGCCTGCGCCAATGTCGATTCCCGCGCCAGCCACGAAGTGGCAGAGCTCAAAGAGATCCACGACTGGCAGTTTGAATCCGAAGTCTACAGCGTCTCCGGGCAGACGCTGGCGCTCAGCGCCATGCCGCGCCTGCTGTGGCTGGCGCACCATCGTCCCGATATCTACCGCAATACCGCGACCATGACCATGATCAGCGACTGGCTGGCGTCACGCCTCTCCGGCTGGCTGGCGGTCGATCCTTCCAACGCCGGAACCACCGGCATGCTCGATCTCTTCACCCGCGACTGGCGAGCAGAGCTGCTGGATATGGCCGGGCTGCGTGCGGATCTTCTGTCGCCGGTGAAAGAGACCGGCAGCCTGCTCGGCGAAGTGACGCAGCAGGCAGCGCAAGAGTGCGGGCTGCGCGAAGGAACGCCCGTGGTGATGGGCGGTGGCGATGTGCAGCTTGGCTGCCTCGGGCTTGGCGTGGTTCGCGCCGGGCAAACTGCGGTGCTCGGCGGCACATTCTGGCAGCAGGTGGTTAATCTGCCGCAGGTGCGTACCGATCCGGAGATGAATATCCGCGTGAATCCGCATGTGATCCCCGGCATGGTGCAGGCGGAATCGATCAGCTTTTTTACCGGGCTGACCATGCGCTGGTTCCGCGACGCGTTCTGCGCGGAAGAGAAGCTGATCGCAGAACGTCTCGGCACCGACGCGTATCACCTGCTGGAAGAGATGGCCAGCCGGGTACCTGCCGGTTCATGGGGCGTGATGCCAATCTTCTCCGACGCCATGCACTTTAAGCAGTGGTATCACGCCGCGCCGTCGTTTATTAACCTCTCCATCGATGCGGAAAAATGCAATAAAGCCACGCTGTTTCGCGCGCTGGAAGAGAACGCCGCCATCGTCTCGGCCTGTAACCTGGCGCAGATCTCACGCTTCTCCGGTGTGCAATTCGACAGCCTGGTGTTCGCTGGCGGCGGCGCAAAAGGAGCGCTGTGGAGCCAGATTTTAAGTGACGTTACCGGCCTGCCGGTACGTGTGCCGGAAGTGAAAGAAGCCACTGCGCTCGGCTGTGCGATTGCGGCCGGTTTCGGTGCGGGGCTGTATGACGACATGGCGGCAACCGGCGAACGGCTGGTGCGCTGGAGCCAGACCTACATGCCAAACCAGGCGCATCGTGAGCTGTACGACAACATGATGCTGAAATGGCAAAAAATCTATGCCGATCAGCTGGGGCTGGTCGATAGCGGGCTGACGACATCAATGTGGCGCGCGCCCGGCCTTGCGGAAAAAGCCTGACCTCCCTCCTCATCCGGCCCCTTTCCCCCTGCGGGGAGCGGGGTCACTATTTTGAATTCCATCACAATCATTACCTCCCGCTTTTCCCTTTTTGGCGGCGACGGCTAAAGTAGAACTCATCCGACCACATAACAATAATTTTACACTGGAAGCGCGCATGAGCCATTACCCGTCGTTATTCGCCCCACTCGATCTGGGATTTACCACATTGAAAAACCGTGTGCTGATGGGATCAATGCACACCGGTCTGGAGGAGCGCCCGGACGGTGCTGAACGGCTGGCGGCCTTCTATGCGGAACGCGCACGCCACGGCGTAGCGCTGATTGTGACGGGCGGAGTCGCGCCTGCGCTCTCCGGCGTTACGATGGAGGGTGGTGCCGTATTGCAGGATGCCAGCCAGCTTCCGCATCACCGGCTGATCACCGATGCCGTGCATCAGGAAGGCGGCAAAATCGCGCTACAAATTCTGCATACCGGCCGTTACAGCTATCAGCCACATCTGGTGGCACCCTCCGCGCTACAGGCACCGATCAACCGCTTTACGCCACATGCCCTGAGCCACGACGAGATCCTTGCGCTTATCGATGACTTCGCCCGTTGTGCGCAACTGGCGCAGCAGGCCGGTTATGACGGCGTAGAAATTATGGGCTCCGAAGGCTATCTGATTAATGAATTCCTCGCCGCCCGTACCAACCAGCGGGAAGATGAATGGGGAGGCGATGAAGCCCGCCGCCGCCGTTTTGTGCTGGATGTGGTGCGCGCGGTGCGCGAACGGGTTGGCCGCGAGTTTATTATTATCTACCGTCTGTCGATGCTGGATCTGGTCGAAGGCGGCGGCACGCTGGAGCAGACCATCACGCTGGCGCAGGCAGTCGAAGCGGCAGGCGCTAATCTCATTAATACCGGCATCGGCTGGCATGAAGCGCGGATCCCGACGATCGCCACGCCGGTTCCGCGCGGAGCCTTTAGCTGGGTGACGCGCAAGCTGAAAGGGAAAGTGGGCATTCCGCTGGTCACCACTAACCGCATCAACGATCCGCAGGTTGCCGAGACGATCCTGAGTCACGGCGATGCTGATATGGTGTCGATGGCGCGTCCGTTCCTTGCCGATGCCGAGCTGCTTTCTAAAGCGCAAAGCGGTCGGGCAGATGAGATCAACACCTGCATCGGGTGCAACCAGGCGTGCCTCGATCAGATCTTCGTCGGCAAGGTGACCTCCTGCCTGGTCAACCCGCGCGCCTGTCATGAGACGCAAATGCCGGTGCTTCCGGCATTACGCAAGAAAAACCTTGCCGTTGTTGGCGCTGGTCCAGCCGGGTTGGCGTTTGCCGTGAATGCTGCCGCACGCGGGCACAGCGTGACGCTGTTTGACGCACAAGCGGAGATCGGCGGGCAGTTTAACGTTGCCAAACAGATCCCCGGCAAAGAGGAGTTTTGCGAAACCCTGCGCTACTACCGGCGCATGCTCGAATTGACGGACGTGGCGCTGTGCCTGAACCAGCGCGTCGATCCTTCGATGCTGATGCTGTTCGATGAGGTGATCCTCGCCTGCGGTATTGAACCGCGCATTCCGCCGATCGAAGGTATCGATCATCCTAAGGTGCTGAGCTACCTCGACGTGCTGCGCGACAAAGCCCCGGTCGGCGAAAGTGTGGCGATCATCGGCTGTGGCGGGATCGGTTTTGATACCGCGATGTATTTAAGCCAGCCAGGCGAACCGACCAGCCAGAACATTGCCGAGTTTTGCGTGGAATGGGGGATCGACACCAGCCTGAAGGAAATCGGCGGGTTGCGCCCCGAAGGGCCGCAACTGGCGAAAAGCCCGCGGCGCATTGTGATGCTGCAACGTAAAGCCGGTAAGCCGGGAGAAAATCTGGGTAAAACGACCGGCTGGATCCATCGCGCTACGCTGCTGTCACGCGGGGTGAAAATGATCCCGTCGGTCAGTTATCAGAAGATCGATGATGCCGGGCTGCACCTGTTGGTTGGCGGCGAACCGCAACTGCTGGCAGTTGATAATGTCGTGATCTGCGCCGGGCAGGAGCCAAAGCGCGAGCTGGCGCAACCGCTGCGTGAGGCGGGCAAAACGGTGCATCTGATTGGCGGCTGCGATGTGGCGCTGGAGCTGGACGCTCGCCGGGCGATTGCCCAGGGCACCACACTGGCGCTGGAGATTTAATGCAAAGTGCCGGAGGGCGGCTTCACCTTCTCCGGCCTGGAACGGCGACAAACATCGTAGGCCTGATAAGCGAAGCGCCATCAGGCAAAGTACCGGAGGGCGGCTTCACCTTCTCCGGCCTGGAACAGCGACAAACATCGTAGGCCCGATAAGCGAAGCGCCATCAGGCAAAGTACCGGAGGGCGGCTTCACCTTCTCCGGCCTGGAACAGCGACAAACATCGTAGGCCTGATAAGCGAAGCGCCATCAGGCATGAGGTTCATCCAACCGTTAGCGCTTCTTACGCACTTTCACCGCTTTAAGGATCACGAATTTGTTGTTCGTCGCGATTGTTTCGCAGTTGCCAAAGACGCGCTTCAGCTTGCGGAAGTAATCCAGGTGGCGGTTGCCGACGATCCGCAGCTCGCCGCCATATTTCAGGCAAAAACGCGCATCGTTAAACATCTGCCAGGCGATATGATCGGTGATAGCGCTTTGCTGATGAAACGGCGGGTTGCACAGCACCGCATCAAAGCGATCCGGCTCAATCCCGGCGAGCGAGTTGTTGATCATAAAGTCGCTGCGCGCGCTTGCCTCCGGAAGATTGCTTTCCACATTCAGCCGCGCGGATGCCACAGCCATTGCCGACTCATCGGCAAACAGCACGCGGCCAGGGTTTTGCGCCAGCAGTTGCAGGCCAATCACCCCGTTGCCGCAGCCGAGATCCACCATCTCGCCTTCTATCCCTTCCGGCAGATGTTGCAGGAAGAAGCGTGCGCCGATATCCAGCCCGCTGCGCGAAAAGACATTGGCATGGTTATGGATAGTCCAGTCGGTGCCATCCAGCTTCCAGCTGGCAAGCTGCAACCCGTTGGCGAGCGCAGGCGCAGTAAAGGTACAGTTGATCAAACGCGCCTTTTTCCACGCCAGCGTGGTGGTGGTTGGGCCAAGAATTTTTTCGAACAGCGCCAGCGTCGAATTATGAATATCGCGCGCTTTCGCCCCGGCGATGATCCGCGTTTGCGGCGTCACCACGTCGCGCAGCGCGTGCAGTTGTTGCTCCAGCAACGCCAGTTGTTTCGGGATTTTGATCAGCACCAGCGCCGGGTTGGCTGGCAGCGGGCTAAGGCTGTCTTGCAGCGTGACAGCGCTTTCATCCATCGCATTGATGCGCAGGTTATGCTGCGTCGCTAATTCGGCAATGTACGAATCATTAATGCAAACCGGGTGATGCTCCGCCAGTGCGCAGGCCAGCGCACCGAAACTGTCGTTAAAGATCAGAACCGGGCCTTCGACCTCATTCACCTGTTGCAGCAGATATTCGTCCGCCGCGTCCCACGCCTGTAATGACGCCTCTTCCACGCCGACAGGAAAGCGGTCTAAAGTAAATGATTGTCCGTTTAACTCAACCTGGCTCATCGCCCCTCCGAAGTGCTAAAATTCGCGCGTTTTATCGCTTAATTATCCGGAGATGTAAACACATTTCGCCATGAATACGCTTACCTACCTTCAGGGCTATCCTGAATCCCTGCTGGCGCAGGTAACCACGCTTATCGAACAGAACCGGCTTGGCGAGGTGCTGCAAAAACGCTATCCGCTCAGCCACGACATCACCACCGATAAAGCGCTTTATCAGTACACGCAGGAGATGAAAAACCAGTATCTGCGTAACGCCTCGCCGGTCAATAAAGTGATGTATGACAGCAAAATTCACGTGCTGAATAATGCGCTCGGCCTGCATACAGCGGTCTCGCGCGTGCAGGGCGGCAAGCTAAAGGCGAAAGCGGAAATCCGCGTGGCGACGGTGTTTCGCGACGCGCCGGAAGCGTTCCTGCGGATGATCGTGGTACATGAGCTGGCGCACCTGAAAGAGAAGGATCACAATAAAGCGTTCTATCAACTCTGCTGCCATATGGAGCCGCAATACCACCAGCTTGAGTTTGATACCCGCCTGTGGCTGACGCACCTGGCGCTGAAATAATCCCGCCTTTGCGCCGGGCAAAAAACTGGTAGTCTGTTAGCCACTCTTTTTTGCCCACCAGGCAGACCTATGTACAACATTGATGACTTCGATCTGAAGATCCTGACGCTGCTACAGTCCAACGGCCGTTTGACCAACCAGGAGCTCAGCGAGCTGATTGGTCTTTCCGCGTCGCAGTGTTCCCGCCGCCGAATTGCGCTGGAACAGGCGCAGTTGATTCTCGGCTATCACGCAAGACTCGCGCCGGATGCCGCCGGCCAGGAGATGCTGGGCCTGATCGAGGTGCGTCTGCTGAACCATACGCCGGAGTGCGTGGCGAGCTTTCATCAGATGGTCAGCGGCGTGGATGCGATCATTGACGCCTATAAAACGACCGGTGACGCGGACTATTTACTCAAAGTAGCGGTTGCCGATCTGCCGGGGCTAAACCACTTAATTAGCGGCATCCTCGCGCAAAATAAGAGTGTCGCGCATCTGAAAACCTCGGTAGTGCTGAATCGCCTGAAAGAGAACGGTTTGCTGATGCCGGGCAGCAGCGCATTGCCCTGAAATGGGGCGTGATGCCTCTTTCTGGTGCGACGCAGTAATGTTTTCATGCATAAATCATCGTCGATACGCACACATCACCCGAAAATAACGCCATATACGCGCGTAACGTGCAAAACCCTCTTTTCCAACATTTCAATATGTTAGCGAGTGTGTCGGCGGTTTATCCACCGTTCGCGCTTCACAACCCTGCCATCTGGTGCATTTATTGCAGGTGATACTTATCTTTATCACTTAAATAATTGTGCACACTTATGGATAACGTCCTTACCCCCGATAAACTCGCCCATAGCTGGCTGGAAGATGCGCTGGCGCTGCTGTTTGGCACGCTGATGATCTCTTTTGGCGTCGTGCTGTTTCGTCAGTCCGGCGCGCTGACCGGCGGGACGGCTGGACTGGCGTTTCTGATCCACTACACCACCCATGTTTCGTTTGGCGTGGCGTTCTTCCTGATTAACCTGCCGTTTTACTGGCTCTCCGTGCGCCGCATGGGCGCGCAGTTTACGTTGAAGACCTTCTGCGCCGTAGCGATGGTATCGCTCTTTTCCGATCTGCATGGCCGTTTTATTCATATCGATCAGCTCAACCCGTTCTACGCCACGCTGTTTGGCAACATCATGATGGGGATTGGTTTTGTGGTGCTGTTCCGCCATAAAGCCAGCCTCGGCGGCATGAATATTCTGGCGCTCTGGCTTCAGGAAAAGAGCGGGATCCGCGCCGGGAAATTCCAGATGGTGGTGGATGCCTGCATCGTCACTGCTTCGCTGTTCGTGGTGAATTTGCCGATGCTGGTGGTGTCGGTTGTCGGCGCGACCATCCTCAATTTGATTATCGCCATGAACCACCGCCCCGGACGCTACGCGGTGTAATGGATTGAACCTCTGACCAACCCCAGGAGTTGTAACGTGTTCCAGAATGTTGATGCCTATGCGGGCGATCCGATCCTCTCTCTGATGGAAGCTTTCAATCAGGATAACCGTGGCGACAAGGTCAATCTCAGTATCGGTCTTTATTACAATGAGCAGGCGATCATCCCGCGCCTCGACGCCGTACAGCAGGCAGAAGCACGTCTGCAAAGCCAGCCACAAAGCGCCAGCCTCTATCTACCGATGGAAGGTTTTGCGCCTTATCGCAGCGCAGTGCAAACGCTGTTGTTTGGTGAGTTACATCCGGCGCTGCGTGCCGGGCGTATTGCAACCATCCAGACGCTGGGCGGCTCCGGCGCGCTGAAAGTGGGCGCGGACTTTCTGAAAAGCTACTTCCCGGATTCCGAAGTCTGGGTCAGCGATCCGACCTGGGAAAACCATATCGCGATTTTCGCCGGTGCCGGGTTCACGGTGCATCGCTATCCCTACTTTGATAACGCCAGCCGCGGCGTCGATTTCGCTGCGATGCTCGCCACGCTGAAAACGCTGCCGCCGCGCAGTATCGTGCTGTTGCATCCCTGCTGCCATAACCCAACCGGGGCGGATCTGACGCGTAATCAGTGGGATCAGGTTATTGAAGTGCTGATTGCCCGCGAACTGATCCCGTTCCTCGACATCGCTTACCAGGGCTTTGGCGCCGGGCTGGATGACGATGCCTATGCCATTCGCGCCATTGCCAGCGCCGGTTTGCCTGCGCTGGTCAGCAATTCGTTCTCGAAAATCTTCTCGCTCTACGGCGAGCGCGTCGGCGGATTGTCAGTGGTGTGTGAAGATGCGGACGCCGCCGCCCGCGTGCTTGGGCAGCTTAAAGCCACGGTGCGGCGCAACTACTCCAGCCCGCCGAATTTCGGTGCACAGGTGGTTTCGCTGGTACTTAACGACCCGCAACTGAATGCACTCTGGCGTGCTGAAGTGGAAGCGATGCGTAGCCGTATCAGCGAGATGCGGCACGCGCTGGTAGCGGCGCTGAAAACCGCGTTACCGGAGCAGGATTTCAGCTTCCTGCTAAGCCAGCGCGGCATGTTCAGTTACACCGGTTTTAGCCCTGAGCAGGTGGAAAAACTGCGTGAAGTCTTTGGCGTCTACCTGATCGCCAGCGGCCGTGTCTGCATGGCGGGGCTGAACCACCACAATATCGCCCGCGTGGCGCAGGCGTTCGCCGCCGTTCAGTAAACGTTGGCGGGTTCCGCAGGGACGCGGAACCCGGTTTGTTAATGCATGGTCATGCCGCCGGTGACATTGATGGCCTGCCCGGTCATATACGAGGCTAACAGGCTGGCGAGAAAGGCGACCACGTTGGCGACATCCAGCGGCTGCGCCGTGCGCCCGAGCAGCACTTGCGAGCAATCTTCCGCGTAGATATCTTCCGCCGTTAAACCGCGCAATGCAGCACCTTCGCGACGTTCGCGCCACTTCATCTCCGTCTCGACAATACCGGGGCAAACGGCGTTCACCAGAATGTTATGCCGCGCCAGTTCGATAGCCATCACCCGCGTCAGCCCCAGCACCGCATGCTTGGTGGCGACATATTGCCCCATCAACCGGTAACCGTTTTTCCCGGCCTGCGACGCAATATTGATGATGCGCCCGGCGGATTGCGGTTTCATCACGCGGATCGCCGCTTCTGACAAATAACTCAGCCCTTTGACATTGATGTCCAGCAACCTCTGCCAGTCGCTATCGCGCATGGCATCTACCGGGCTCATCGCCGAAACGCCGCAACTGTTGACCAGAATATCCACCCCGCCAAACCTATTCACCGCAGCGTCGATCAAAGCCTCCGCCTGCGGGCGTGAAGCCACATCGCAGGGTTGCAGCAGATAGCGTGCATGCGGCTGTGCGGCTGTCGCGGCGATATCACCGACGACGACATTCGCGCCGCCCTGATGCAGCAGATCGGCAATCGCTTTGCCGATCCCCTGTAACCCGCCGCTCACCACGGCGGTTTGCCCGCTAAAATCGAGGGCAATCATGGTTAGTTACGCCGGAACGGATCATCGCTGATCCCGGCTTCAAGCACCTGTTTTGCGTACTCCTGCGCCGAGAAAAGCGAATGGTCGCGATAGTTGCCGCAGGCCAGCGGCGTCACCGCCGGAACGTCGGTCGCGTCAAGGACGCGGCGCAGGACGCGCGTCAGAGCGGCAGCCACATCGGCAGGTTTGTGCTCATCCCACAGGATCAGGTAGAAACCGGTGCGGCAGCCCATCGGCGAAATATCGATAATGCCGTCCAGCTCCTCGCGCAGGCCAAAGGCCAGCAGATGCTCCAGCGTGTGCAGTGCCGCCGTCGGAATGGCGTCGGTATTCGGTTGCAGCAAACGCAAATCAAACTTTTGCACCACGCTGCCCAGCGCGTGGCGTTCAACGCCAGCAACGCGAACGTAAGGGGCTTTCACTTTGGTGTGGTCGAGCGTAAAGCTTTCAACAACAGGCATGATTTTCTCCTCAGGGTTACCGCGACGACTCGCGGCGCAGACGGCGCGCCAGGCGGGTGCCGAGGGTCTGGATTAACTGCACAATGACAATCAGAACAAGGGCAGTCACCAGCGTGGCAAACGCATCAAAGCGCTGGTAACCGTAAGTAATGGCGAGATCGCCGATGCCACCGCCGCCGACCGTTCCGGCCATTGCGGTGGCGCCCAGCAGACCAATGGTGGCGGTTGTTAATGCGAGGACCAGCGAAGAGGCAGCCTCCGGCAGCATAAAGTGCCAGATCGTTTGCAGCGGAGAAGCGCCCATCGCATCCGCCGCTTCCAGAATGCCGTCATCAATATCCAGCAGTGAGCTCTCCACCAGCCGCGAAATATACGGCGCGATAAAGACAATCAGCGGCACAATCGCCCCGGCAGTGCCGATAGTGGTGCCAACCAGCAAGCGGGTGAAGGGCAGAATGGTGATCAGCAAAATGATAAAAGGCAGCGAGCGCACGACGTTGATCACCGGGTTTAGCACCTGATGAACCACGTGATTAGGCACAATGCCGCCGGGTCGGCAAATCACCAGCACAATCCCCAGCGGAATGCCAAGCAGCGAGCCAAATCCTAACGACACGCACACCATCACCAGCGTGTCATGCAGCGCCAGCACAAACTGGTCGCCGGTCACGGCAGTATCAAATAACTCAAACATCGCTGATTTTTACCCCCGCCTCGTGAAGATCGGCAATCGCGCTGGTCACCGCCGCGTCGTCCCCCTGAATTTGCACAATCATAAAACCGATAATGCGGTTCTGGACTTCCGACATGCTGGCAAAAAGGATATTGATTTCAATCGCATAACTTTTGATGATGCGGTTGATGATCGGCTGTTGCGCGGTGCTGCCGACAAACTCCAGCCGCAACCCGCGCCCGTGCGCCTGAAGTAATGCATCAACGCGCGCCGGAAGCCGGTCGTGGATCACCGATTGAACAAAACTGGCGGTTACCGCATGACGGGGTTCCGCGAACAACGTAAACACCTCGCCGTGCTCCACTATCCGGCCCCGCTCCATCACCGCCACTTTGTTGCAAATCTTTTGCACCACTGACATTTCATGCGTAATCAACACGATAGTGATGCCATAGCGCTGATTGATCTCTTTCAGTAGCAGCAGGATCTGCACGGTGGTGTGCGGATCCAGCGCCGAGGTCGCTTCATCGCACAGCAATACCGAAGGATTAGTGGCCAGCGCGCGGGCGATGCCAACGCGCTGTTTCTGCCCACCGGATAACTCGTCCGGGTAGCTATGCGCCTTGTCGCCAAGGCTGACGAAATCGAGCAGTTCCGTAACACGCGCCTGGATAAAAGCTTTATCTTTCCCTTGCAGAATTAATGGGATGGCCACGTTATGAAAAACAGTTTTCGCATTCAGCAAATTAAAATTCTGAAAGATCATGCCGATGTTTTTTTTGATCGCCTGCAAGCGCTTTCCGGTTACGCCCTGCAGCGATTCGCCATTCAGCACGACATCGCCTTTCCCTGGAGATTCAAGACGATTGATTAAACGTAGCAAGGTACTTTTCCCTGCACCGCTGTAACCAATAATCCCGAAAATATCGCCCTTTTCAATTTTCAGAGAAATGTTATCCAGCGCCTGGATTTGGTGGCCGTTACGCGCAAAGGTTTTACTGACGTTACGAAACTCAATCATCGGATTATTTATTTAAAGTAATCAGGCAACAGATAGCCGCTATATTGCGATTGTCCGTGAATATAATTTTTGAATTCGGCCGAGTGATAGCCAGCAATAATATCTTTGGCAAACTGCGCATCTTTATTTTTGCCCGCGATGGTTACCACATTAATAAAGTTGCTGGTGGGATCTTCCAGTTTTAATGCCGAAGCCAGTTTCATTCCACTGGAGACCGCAAAATTCCCCTGAATTAATCCATAATCCACATCCGGCAGGGCGCGAACCTGCTGGGCGTTATCCATCTCTTTCAACACAATTTTATACGGGTTTTCACTGATATTGCGCTGGGAGAAGGTGGCCGGATCGCTCTTCGGATCGATCTTTATCCAGCCCAGACTTTGCAGCACCAGCGCGGCGCGATACTCGTTTGAGGGCTGATTCGGTACTGAAACCGTGGTGCCAGCTTCGGGTTTCGCCAGTTGTTTTATCTTCGCGGAATAGAGCCCCATCGGCGGCGTCGGCACCTGCACAATGCCGATATTATCGATGCCTAAACGTTCATTCACCGATTTAAGGTACACCGGGTGCTGCATGATATTGGCTTCAATATTCCCGCGCGCCACCGCGTCATTCACCTGAATACCGTCGCTGAAATCTTTAAATTCGACAGTGTAGCCTTTCGCCTGCAGGAAAGGGACAACACCTTTTTCGAACTGCTCTTTATAAGGGCCAGGGTTAAAACCCACGCGGATGAGTTTAGTTTGCGCATCCGCCGCCTGCGCCAGCGAAGAGGAAGTGGCTAATAATGCAAAGATAACACCCAATATGACTGGCCTGCTCATTAACAATGTCCCCATCAGAATAAATTTCAATCTGATTAAATCACAGGCGATATATTTTTATTTTGCTTTTTTAGCATAACGATAATTATCCACCGAATATTCAAAAAATAAAAAACCATTGCCGCTTTTATTCTTTAGTGAATCCGCTATTTACTGTTATGCCATAGGGAATAATGAATAGTGTGTTGAGCAAACTATGCCTGATTTTTCCCCTTCACCGTTGATCGATGCGCTGGAAGAGAACCTGTTTAGCGCGCTGGAAAAGGTGGCGGCAACCATTGATACCGCCGCGTTGCCGCTTGTCGATCTCTCCAGCGGCAGCCCTGGGCAACCCACACCGCCGGAAATCATTGCCCGCCTGCAACAGGCCGTTGCCGACGAGCAGAACCACGGCTATCCCTCGTTCTGGGGCAAAACAGAGGTGCTTCAGGCGATTGCCGATTTTTACCGGCAACGCTATGGCGTCGAACTGGATGCGGAGCGGGAAGTGGCGGTTTTCCAGGGATCGCACATCGGCGTCAGCGGTCTGCCGCGCGCGCTGCTCAAGCCCGGGCAATACCTGATCTCCACCGATCCTTGTTACCCCATTTACCGCTCAGCCGCGCTACAGGCGCAGGCTCGCTTTTATGGCATCCCGCTGGAAGAAGCCGATGACTTTTTACCGGACTTCAGCCGCGTGCCCGCCGACGTCGCCCGTCATGCTGGTTTATTGATGCTCAACTATCCGCACAACCCCACCGGCGCGCTGGCCACGCCAGCGTTGTTCGCGGCAGCGCTCGATTTTGCCCGCGAGTACCATCTTCCGGTAGTGCATGATTTTGCCTATGCGGCGATTGGCAGCCACGCAGAAGAAGCGCCATTAAGCCTGCTGTCGATGCCCGGCGCTAAAGCGTGGGGCGTGGAAACCTATACGCTGTCGAAAACCTTCAGCATGGCGGGCTGGCGCTTTGGTTTTGCCGTCGGTAATGCGTCTGTCATTCAGGCGTTTAAAAAGCTGCATACCCACAGCTACAGCACCGTTTTTGGCGCGGTGCAGGATGCGGCAATCGCGGCGTTAGCGCTGCCGCCACAGCGTATGCAGCAACTGGTCGCGATTTACCATCAGCGGCGCAAATGGGTGCTGGAAACGCTGGCCGCGATGTCATGGCCGGTACATGCCAGGCAAGGCACATTCTTTCTCTGGTTGCCCGTACCCGCGGGCTTTAATGCCGCTACGTTTTCCGCTTTACTGCTGAACGAGGCGCATGTGCTGGTTGCGCCAGGTTCTGGCTTTGGTAAAGGAGGCGAGCAGTTTATTCGTATCAGCCTGACGGCCAGCGATGAGGCGCTCGAAACCGCGCTGGCGCGTATTGCCGCGCTGCGTCTCTTTCCCGGTTGAGGCCATTTGTGCTTCTGCGTAGCAGTGCACTGGTTTTGTCATTATGACGTGGTAGAGTGCACAAAGACCCCATTTACGGAGAAATTGCGCCCTTATGATACGTTTCGCTGTCATAGGTACAAACTGGATCACCCGCCAGTTTGTCGACGCCGCCCATGAGACGGGCAAATATAAACTCACCGCCGTTTTTTCCCGCAGCCTTGAACAGGCGCAAACGTTCGCCAACGACTATCCGGTAGAACATCTGTTTACCTCACTGGAAGAGATGGCGAAAAGCGATGCTATTGACGCGGTGTATATTGCCAGCCCGAACTCTCTCCATTTCCCGCAGACCCGGCTGTTTCTGAGCCACAAAAAGCATGTGATCTGTGAAAAGCCGCTGGCCTCGAACTTACAGGAAGTCGAAGCGGCGATTGCCTGCGCGCGGGAAAATCAGGTGGTACTGTTTGAAGCCTTCAAAACCGCCAGCCTGCCGAACTTCATCCTGCTGAAACAGTCGCTGACGAAAGTGGGCAAAGTGCGAAAAGCCTTTATCAACTACTGCCAGTACTCTTCGCGCTACCCGCGTTATCTGGATGGCGAAAACCCGAATACCTTTAATCCGGCGTTCTCGAACGGTTCGATTATGGATATCGGCTTCTACTGCCTGGCATCTGCGGTAGCGCTGTGGGGCGAGCCGCACAGCGTGCAGGCCACCGCCAGCCTGCTCGATAGCGGCGTTGATGCGCACGGCGTGGTGGTAATGGATTACGGCGATTTCAGCGTCACGCTGCAACACTCGAAAGTGAGCGACTCCGTTTTGCCAAGCGAAATCCAGGGTGAAGCCGGTTCGCTGCTGGTGGAAAAGATCTCCGAATGCCAGAAAGTGTCGTTCGTGCCGCGCGGCAGTAAAGCGCAGGAACTGACGCAGCCGCAGCATATCAACACCATGCTCTATGAAGCAGAGACCTTTGCCCGGCTGGTGGAAGAGAATGAGATCAACCATCCGGGGCTGGCCATCAGCCGTACCACGGCCAAACTGCAAACGGAAATCCGCCGTCAGACCGGCGTGAAATTCCCGGCAGATGATGTGGGTGCCGAACTCACTGCGTAAAGGTTCGTAAACCAGGTAAGCCGAATCATTGACGGCGCGAATGGACTGACATATTTTGTTACTCGCAAAGGGGAGTAACTTCATTGCCGGTGGATCGTCATTACGATGCGTTACCGCATCCGGTCGCCGGGCGTCTTCACCGACGTAAGTGAGACCTTGCCGAAAGGCGAGACTCCCTGCATCTAAAGCAAGCGGCTGACGTCTTTCGACGTTAGCCGTTTTTTGTTTTAGGTAAGGAATTCACTATGAATACAGTCGGCACACCGATGTTATGGGGCGGCTTCGCTGTCGTGGTCGTGATTATGCTGGCCATCGACCTCTTGCTTCAGGGACGACGCGGCGCGCACACCATGTCCATGAAGCAAGCGGCCGTCTGGTCGATCGTCTGGGTTAGTCTCTCGTTACTCTTCAATGCCGCGTTCTGGTGGTATCTGACGCAAACCGAAGGGCGCGCAGTGGCAGATACGCAGGCGCTGGCGTTTCTCACCGGTTACCTGATTGAAAAAGCGCTGGCGGTGGATAACGTCTTTGTCTGGCTGATGCTGTTCAGCTACTTTGCGGTTCCGGCGGCGCTCCAGCGACGAGTGCTGGTTTACGGCGTACTTGGCGCGATTGTGCTGCGTACCGTCATGATCTTCGCCGGTAGCTGGCTGATCACGCAATTCTCATGGTTGCTGTACGTGTTTGGCGCTTTCCTGCTGTTTACCGGCGTGAAAATGGCGCTGGCGAAAGAAGATGAAACCGGGATCGGCGATAAGCCGCTGGTGCGCTGGCTGCGCGGGCATTTGCGCATGACGGATCGCATCGAAAACGAGCATTTTTTCGTGCGTAAAAATGGATTGTTGTTCGCCACGCCGCTTTTACTGGTGCTGATTCTGGTGGAGTTGAGCGATGTGATTTTTGCCGTCGACAGCATTCCGGCGATCTTTGCGGTGACCACCGATCCCTTTATCGTGCTGACCTCAAACCTGTTCGCGATTCTCGGTCTGCGCGCCATGTACTTCCTGCTGGCGGGCGTCGCAGAGCGCTTCTCAATGCTGAAGTACGGGTTGTCGGTGATCCTGGTGTTTATTGGCATCAAGATGCTGATCGTGGATTTCTTCCATATTCCGATCGCCATTTCGCTGGGCGTGGTCGGTGGGATCCTGGCGCTGACGCTGCTGATCAACGCCTGGGTTAACTACCAGAACGACAAGAAAAAAGCGCAGGAATAGCAAACCTGCCGTCAGCGAGCGGCAGGCTCTTTATGCACCGCGGTTTCGACTTTAAACGGATCGATGCCGCGTCGCTGCATACGCCAGAAACGAATAATGTTCAGCCCGTTCATCACCAGAAAACTGCCTTCGATCAGCGTACCGCCAATCGATCCGAGCCAGAAGTTGTGGATCACCCAGCATGCGGTCGAACACCAGATAACGCAGCGCATCGGCAAACCTTTAAAGCGGAACAGCGCCCAGGTACTGACGATCGTTCCCGCCACCGGCAACAGCTCGATCGGGTTGTGGAATTTTGCCAGCCCCAGCCCGCCGGTCAGCACAATGAACAGCACCATCACCCACACATTGCGGGTGCGCAGCGTGATCAGCGTTCGTATCGCGTTGAGCATGGCGCTCGATCCGGCGGGAAATGCGCCCATAAGAAAAAAATGTACGCCGATAATGGCGCTATAGAGCGAGAGCTGCTTTTTGAAGCGCCGCTCATCACGATTGATGAAGGTTGTAATACCAATCAGAAAGGCAATGACACCAACGCCCTGGGCAAGCCAATACGCGGTCATGAAAAATCCTTGTCAGGTCCAAAAGAGAAAATGTTACACCAGGTCAGCACTCACGTACTTAGCAAAATATTTCGCGCCAGGGCTACTTTGGCGGCCCTGGCGCGAAAGAGAAAGGTCAATCAGAGCGTAACGCCGCTTTTGAAAATCGCTAACTCGCGGAAATCGTTCTTCTCGTTACAGGTTTGCTTACCGTTAGCGATATCGACAATCACATCAACAAACTCGTTCAGCAGTTGCGGCATCGCTTTGCCGTGAATCAGTTGACCTGCGTCGAAGTCGATCCAGTGTTTTTTCTTCCCGGCCAGTTCGCTGTTGGTGGCGATTTTCACCGTCGGCACAAAACCGCCGTACGGCGTACCGCGACCGGTACTGAACAGCACCATATGGCAGCCAGCACCTGCCAGTGCGCTGGTGGCAACGGCATCGTTACCCGGCGCGCTCAGCAGATTCAGGCCGTGGGTTTTCAAACGTTCGCCGTAGCGCAGCACATCCACGACCTGGCTGGCCCCTGCTTTTTGCGTACAGCCGAGGGACTTCTCTTCCAGCGTGGTGATGCCGCCTGCTTTGTTACCCGGCGATGGGTTTTCATAAATCGGCTGATTGTGAGCGATGAAGTACTGTTTGAAGTCGTTCACCATGGTGACGGTCTTCTCAAAGGTACTCTCGTCGCGGCAATGGCTCATCAGAATACGCTCAGCACCGAACATTTCCGGCACTTCGGTCAGCACGGTAGTACCGCCGTTACCGATCACATAATCGGAGAAACGACCGAGCATCGGGTTCGCGGTAATACCGGACAGGCCGTCTGAGCCGCCGCATTCCAGACCGAATTTCAGCTCGCTCAGTTTACCCGGCTCGCGTTTGTCGTTACGCATTGCCTGATAGAGCTCATGCAAATGTTCAAGCCCGGCTTCCACTTCATCGTCCTGGTGTTGGCAAATCATAAAGTGAACGCGTTCCGGGTCGAACTCACCCAGCGTCTCGCGGAAAGCATCGACCTGGTTGTTTTCGCAACCCAGACCAATCACCAGCACCGCTCCGGCGTTAGGGTGACGCACCATGTTTTGCAGCATGGTGCGGGTGTTGATGTGGTCGTCGCCCAACTGGGAACAACCATAGGTGTGGCTGAACAGGTAAACGCCGTCGATACCTTCGGCATCCTGGGTCTCTTTCAGGAAACGGTTCTGGATCTGGCGGGCGATGCCGTTAACGCAGCCCACGGTCGGCAGGATCCACAGTTCGTTGCGGATCCCGACTTCACCCTTTGCGCGACGGTAGATCTGAATGTCCCGATCCACCGCCTGTGCGCCTTCGTCCTGAAAATCAGGTTGATAGCTATACTCGTCCACATCGCTCAGATTGGTACGCGCGTTATGGGAATGAATGTACTCGCCCGGCGCGATATCTGATGTCGCATGACCAATTGGCAGACCATACTTGACAACATTTTCACCTTCGGCAATGGCTTGCAGAGCAAACTTGTGCCCGCGTACCACCGCCTGGCGCAGCCGAACAGTCTGGTTGTCGACAACGACTTCCGTCCCTTCGGCGAGATCCGCCAGTGCTACCGCAACGTTATCCAGCGAATGGATCTTGATGTATTGCATATCAACCTCAAACGGCCTTAGTTCAGTTCAATCGCGAAGTAATCACGCGCATTGTTAAAGCAGATATTTTTCACCATCTCGCCCAGCAGCTGGATATCTGCCGGCGCTTCGCCTGCTTCCACCCAGCGGCCAATCATCTGGCACAGAATGCGGCGGAAGTATTCGTGGCGGGTGTAAGACAGGAAGCTGCGGCTGTCGGTCAGCATGCCGACGAAACGGCTCAGCAGGCCGAGCTGCGCAAGCTGGGTCATCTGACGTTCCATGCCATCTTTCTGATCGTTAAACCACCAGCCGGAACCGAACTGCATTTTGCCCGGCATACCTTCACCCTGGAAGTTGCCGACCATGGTGCCCAGCACTTCGTTGTCGCGCGGGTTCAGACAGTAGAGGATGGTTTTCGGCAGCAGGTTTTCTTCATTCTGCTTGCTCAGCAGCTTAGAGAGCTCTTCCGCCAGCGGACGGTCATTGATGGAGTCAAAGCCGACATCCGGCCCCAGCAGTTTGAACTGGCGCAGGTTGTTGTTACGCAGCGCGCCAATGTGGTACTGCTGCACCCAACCGCGACGTGCGTATTCCGCACCCAGCCAGACCAGTACTGCCGTTTTGAACTGCGCGATCTCTTTTTCGCTCAGGCTTTCACCGGACAGGCGGCGGGCCAGGATGCTATCCAGCTCTGCTTCGCTGGCTTCGGCGAACAGCACAACATCCAGCGCGTGGTCGGAAACTTTACAACCGTGTGCCGCAAAGTGATCCAGACGTTTGGCCAGTGCAGTTTGCAGATCGGCAAAACGACGAATGTCGGTATCGGACACTTCACCCAGTTTCGCCATGTAATCGTTAAAGGTCGCCTGTTCAATGTTGAACGCTTTATCCGGGCGCCAGCTCGGCAGCACTTTGACACTGAACGTTTTGTCTTTGGCGACAGAAGCGTGATGCTCCAGAGAGTCGATCGGATCGTCAGTGGTGCCGACCATTTTCACATTCATCTGCTGCATGATGCCGCGCGCGGAGAATTTATCCTGCGCCAGCAGTGCATTGCCCTGCTCCCAGATTTCATCCGCAGTCGCCGGGGAAAACAGCTTACCTGTAATACCAAATGGGCGACGCAGCTCAAGATGTGTCCAGTGGTATAACGGGTTACCGATCGTGTGCGGCACCGTTGCCGCCCAGGCGTCAAACTTCTCACGATCGGACGCATCGCCGGTACACAGGCGCTCAGGCACACCGTTGGTACGCATCGCACGCCACTTGTAGTGGTCACCTTTCAGCCAGATGTCATACAGGTTTTTAAAACGATAGTTTTCAGCGATCTGTTGCGGCGGTAAGTGGCAGTGGTAGTCGAAAATCGGTTGGTCTTTGGCGTAGTCGTGGTACAGGCGGCGCGCAAATTCGGTATCTAATAGAAAATCTTCAGTCATAAACGGGGTCATTATCGTCTTCCTCTCAACGAGTGCGTCTGATGTTTACCTTTGATGCTGACAAAGTTATCACACCAATTTCTATAGACCGAAGATATTTTCGTGAGTTGGATCAATAAAAACAGACAAAAATTTACGCTTCTGCGCGATAAATACCCCGCCAGACCGCGCCAAATCTGGCTTCTTCCGGCAAAGTTAAAGACCACACAAAGAAAAACACTTTTGTGATATCACTCACCTTTTCAAGTTGTATGACAAGTTATCTTTCAGCCGTCGAACACATAGCCGACGGAATGCATTCCCGATAACACATTAAATCGGTCTTGACGGTACGGATGCCGGATTAAAAAACGCTTACTTGTGGCAAGGTTTGGGCCGTACCGGGGACGCTCCCGGTTACGTCCTCCCGTTTTCATCCTCCGAACACGATCGAAGGGTGACCGCGCAAGCGGTAATAACATAACGATGAGGTTTACATGCGTAAAATCAAAGGATTACGTTGGTACATGATAGCACTGGTGACGGTCGGCACCGTATTGGGCTATCTGACACGTAACACAGTGGCAGCCGCGGCTCCGACATTAATGGAAGAGCTGCACATTTCTACCCAGCAATATTCTTACATCATTGCAGCGTATTCCGCGGCTTATACTGTTATGCAGCCTGTAGCCGGCTATGTGCTGGATATTCTGGGCACCAAAATTGGTTACGCCTTCTTCGCGATTACCTGGGCTGTATTCTGCGGCGCAACTGCGCTGGCAGGCAGCTGGGGCGGCCTGGCGCTGGCGCGTGGTGCGGTCGGTGCGGCTGAAGCAGCCATGATTCCGGCAGGTCTGAAAGCCGCGTCTGAATGGTTCCCGGCAAAAGAACGTTCTATCGCCGTCGGCTATTTCAACGTTGGTTCTTCTATCGGCGCCATGATCGCTCCGCCGCTGGTGGTGTGGGCAATTGTGATGCACAGCTGGGAAATGGCGTTCATCATCTCTGGTGTGCTGAGCTTTGCATGGGCAATGGCCTGGTTGTTCTTCTATAAACACCCGCGCGACCAGAAAAAACTGAGCGAAGAAGAACGCGAATACATCATTGGCGGTCAGGAAGCACAGCACCAGACCAACAATGGCAAGAAAATGTCCGTTTGGCAGATCCTGGGCACCCGTCAGTTCTGGGGTATCGCACTGCCGCGCTTCCTGGCAGAACCGGCCTGGGGTACCTTCAACGCCTGGATCCCGCTGTTCATGTTTAAAGTGTACGGTTTCAACCTGAAAGAAATCGCCATGTTCGCCTGGATGCCGATGTTGTTCGCAGACCTGGGTTGTATCGTCGGTGGTTATCTGCCGCCGCTGTTCCAGCGCGTGTTTGGTGTCAACCTGATCGTTTCCCGTAAAATGGTGGTGACCATGGGCGCGCTGCTGATGATCGGCCCAGGCATGATCGGCCTGTTCACCAGCCCGTACGTGGCAATTGGTCTGCTGTGCATCGGTGGTTTTGCTCACCAGTCTCTGTCCGGCGCGCTGATTACACTCTCTTCCGACGTCTTTGGTCGTAATGAAGTGGCAACGGCAAACGGTCTGACCGGTATGGCTGCCTGGACCGCAAGTACGATGTTCGCTCTGGTAGTGGGTGCGCTCGCCGATACTATTGGTTTCAGCCCGCTGTTCGCTGTGCTGGCACTGTTTGACCTGATGGGCGCCGTGCTGATTTGGGCAGTGCTGAAAAACCAGACCGCCGATGAGGTGGTGAATCATACGGTTGGCGGAACCGCTGCGCAAAATTAGCGATTCACGAAAGTATGACAGAACGATGTAAAAGCCGCCTCAAGGCGGCTTTTTCGTCACAGATGATGGTGAGAATGCGGTAAAAGTGGTATAACAAATCTACTCTCGCCTTTCTTTCCCCTGGAGCTTATATGGAAATTTCCGAGTCACGTCGTTTGTACCAGCAGCTTGCCGCCGAGCTTAAGAACCGTATCGAGCAAGGTGTGTATCTTGTGGGGGACAAACTGCCCGCTGAGCGCTTTATTGCCGATGAGAAAAGCGTCAGCCGGACCGTGGTTCGCGAAGCGATCATTATGCTGGAAGTGGAAGGGTACGTTGAAGTTCGCAAAGGCTCCGGCATCCATGTCATTTCCAACCAGCCGCGCCATACGCAAGCGCCGGATGAGAGCCTGGAGTTTGCCAATTACGGCCCGTTTGAACTGTTGCAGGCACGTCAGCTTATCGAGAGTAATATCGCTGAATTCGCCGCCACTCAGGTGACGAAACAGGACATTATGAAGCTGATGGAAATCCAGGATAACGCCCGCAAAGAGAAGTGCTTTCGCGATTCAGAATGGGATTTGCAATTCCATGTGCAGGTCGCACTGGCCACGCAAAATAGCGCACTGGCGGCGATTGTCGAGAAGATGTGGACGCAGCGCGTACATAACCCGTACTGGAAAAAACTGCACGATCATATTGATTTACGCACCGTCGATAACTGGTGTGACGATCATGACCAAATTCTGAAGGCGCTAATCCGCAAAGATCCGCACGCGGCGAAAGTGGCGATGTGGCAGCATCTGGAAAACACCAAGCAGATGCTGTTTAACGAAACCAGCGATGATTTTGAGTTCAACGCTGATCGCTACCTGTTTGCCGAAAACCCGGTGGTCCATCTTGACGCTGCCGCTACCGGCACGAAATAAAAAACCGCTATCCAGGCGCACACTTACGCTGCGCCGCCCTCCTTTTTGGGTCAGTGAATGGTATAGAGTGTCAGCCTTTGTAAATACCCTCGCCACCCCCTCTCCTGGCAAGCAAAATCGGTTGCGAGCGTTATTCTGACTGACGCACACGGTCAGCTTTTGTTACAATTAGATGCATTTCGCCATTGAATGAGTTAGCGCTTACTCACAGCGTCTTTTAGCTGCATAACAATCGCACCCGGATGTGCCATGCGCGGTCATAATATATTAGAGCCCGCCGCCGTGTTGTTCTGTGCCAGTAACAGACGTGACGTAAACCGATGTACCAGGAACACCGAATGGAACTTTTAAGCCAATTACTCCATGCCCTCTGGAGCCAGGATTTCGAAACGCTTTCGCATCCCGGCATGATCGGCATGCTCTATTTTGTTTTATTTGTCATCTTATTTCTGGAAAACGGTCTGCTTCCGGCGGCGTTTCTGCCTGGTGATAGTCTTCTGGTGCTGATCGGCGTGTTGATTGCCAAAGGCGCTCTGGGCTACCCGCAAACCATCCTCCTCCTGACCGTTGCGGCCAGCCTTGGCTGCTGGCTGAGCTACATCCAGGGACGATGGCTTGGCAATACGCGCATCGTACAAAACTGGCTGTCGCATCTGCCCGCACATTATCACCAGCGCGCGCATCACCTGTTCCATAAGCATGGGCTTTCCGCGCTGTTAATCGGGCGTTTTATTGCCTTTGTTCGCACATTGTTGCCAACGATTGCCGGACTTTCTGGTCTGAGTAATGCACGCTTTCAGTTCTTCAACTGGATGAGCGGCCTGCTGTGGGTGTTGATTCTGACATCGCTCGGTTACCTGCTGGGTAAGACGCCCGTGTTTCGTAAGTATGAAGATGCACTGATGTCCTGCCTGATGTTGCTTCCGGTCGTATTACTGGTGATTGGCCTGGTCGGCTCACTGGTGGTGCTGTGGAAGAAAAAATATCGCGATCGAGGCTAAGAACATGGCATTGCAACGTCCCTTCCTGCGCCGGTTATTCATAGGCTTAATGACGATGGCGATTTTCAGCGTCATGTTTATTGCATGGGCGACGCTGCAAAACCGCGAATCCACGCTGGCGATTCGCCCGGCGATGCAGAACGTCAGCGTGCCGGATGGTTTCTCCGTCTGGCACCATCTGGATGCCAACGGCATACAATTCAAAAGTATTACGCCGAAAAACGATACGTTATTGATTACTTTCGAATCCAGCGACCAAAGCGCAGCGGCGAAAGCCGTCCTCGATCGTACCTTGCCCCGTGGCTATATCGTCGCTGCCCTGGATGATGACAACGGCCAACCCTCTGCGTGGCTGGCGCTTCTGCGCAATACCACTCACCGATTCGGTTAATCCTTCCAGGATTCTGAATCTTTTCACTTACTTTGGTGTTTAGCGGTTTACTTACTATGCTTGAGTAAACGGAACCAGGGTTCACTTTGTACAACTGGATGCTGGCGCAACGACCGTTTCGCTGGCCAACAATGGAAGGTTTCGATGATGAAAAACCGCATCGCACTGGCGTTGGTTCTTCTTTCTCTGAGCGCTGTTGCACAGGCTGCAAGCCCCTGTCAGGAGAAAGAACATGATATCCAGCGTGAAATCAGTTATGCCGAAAAGCATAACAACCAGAGCCGAATTGTGGGGCTGAAAAAGGCGCTGCGTGAAATGCGCGCTAACTGTTCAGATACCCAACTCCGCGCCGCCCACCAGAAAAAAATAGCCGAGCAGAAAGAAGAGGTTGCCGAGCGCCGTCGCGATCTGGCGGAAGCAAAGCAGAAAGGCGACGCAGAGAAAATAAGCAAACGCGAACACAAGCTGAAAGAAGCACAGCTTGAGCTAAAAGAGCTGGAGGCTCGCGATTACTGATTTTTAAGGACGTTACCACTCACTCACCTGGAGAAAATTATGTCAAAAGATAATGCCGATCATTTGCGCGCTGAACTGAAATCCCTCGCGGATACGCTGGAAGAAGTGCTGAGTAATTCTGGTGAAAAATCGAAAGAAGAGCTGAGTAAATTGCGTGGAAAAGCTGAGCAGGCTTTGCGTGACAGTCGTCATCGCCTCGGCGAAACGGGCGATGTTATCGCCAAACAAACGCGTGAAGCCGCCGCCCGTACTGACGAATATGTCCGCGAAAACCCATGGGCCAGTGTGGGCATCGGCGCCGCGATTGGGGTGGTGTTGGGCGTGCTGCTGACGCGTCGTTGATATGACGGAGCCACGACACGCGCAGGGGCCAGGCAAAAGCGCGCTGGGGATTGGTCAACGTATTCTGACGATCCTTGTAGAGATGGTTGAGACCCGCCTGCGGCTGGCGGTTGTCGAGCTGGAAGAAGAGAAAGCCAATCTGTTCCAGCTGTTGATGATGCTGGGTCTGACCATGCTTTTTGCCGCATTTGGCCTGATGAGTCTGATGGTGCTGATTATTTGGGCCATTGATCCGCAATATCGCCTGAACGCGATGATTGCCACCACGGTAGTGTTGCTGGTGCTGGCGCTGATTGGCGGCATCTGGACGCTACGCAAAGCGCGCGCATCAACACTGCTGCGTCATACCCGACAGGAGCTTGAAAATGACCGCGCCCTGCTGGAGGATGATAAATCGTGAGCAGCAAAGCAGAGCGTCTGAAACGTAAAGCGCGCCTGCTCAGCGAGATCCAGCAGCAACGGCTGGATCTCACCGCCGGGCGTCGCGACTGGCTTGAAGCGACCAGCCCTTATGATCGCGGCTGGAATACCCTGCTCAGCCTGCGTTCATGGGCATTAATTGGCAGCAGCGCGCTCGCTATCTGGTCGGTTCGCCATCCGAATATGCTGGTGCGCTGGGGTAAACGCGGTCTCGGTATCTGGAGCCTGTGGCGCCTGGTTAAAACCACGCTCAACTCACCGCGTTAATGCGTTAAGGGCGGTCACGACGATCGCCCTTTTCTTCTTGCTCAGTTTTTTTGATAAAATTCGACAGTTTTCCTTGCTAACAATCTTTTCCCGCCACGATTACTATCCTCTCCATCGACAGCAAGCACGCGGCATCTGCCCGTAATTGCACACTATTTACTGATAGCCGCGGTAGTGGCCCCCTGGAGAGAAAGATGAAAAAATTAGAAGATGTTGGTTTTCTGGTCGCACGTATCCTGATGCCGATTCTGTTTATCGTGGCTGGCTGGGGAAAAATTACCGGTTATGCAGGTACACAGCAGTATATGGAAGCAATGGGCGTGCCGGGGTTCCTGCTGCCGTTGACCATCCTGCTTGAGTTCGGCGGCGGTCTGGCGATCCTGTTCGGTTTCCTGACCCGTACCACCGCGCTGTTCACTGCGGGCTTCACACTGCTGACGGCATTCCTCTTCCACAGCAACTTTGCGGAAGGCGTGAACTCACTGATGTTTATGAAAAACCTGACCATCGCTGGCGGTTATCTGCTGCTGGGCATCACCGGGCCGGGTGCCATCAGTCTCGACCGCGTGCTGAATAAAAAATGGTAAGCGCTCTATACTGAGTAAAGAGATCAAAGCGAGGAGTTCACTCCTCGCTTTTTTGCTATCAGAAGGAGGAAGCAAAATGGGACAACTGATTGACGGCGTCTGGCACGACACCTGGTATGACACCAAATCCACCGGTGGGCGGTTTAAGCGCTCCGTTTCCGCATTTCGCAACTGGCTCACTGCCGACGGCGCACCTGGTCCGTCCGGCGAAGGGGGCTTCGCCGCAGAGAAAGATCGCTATCATCTCTATGTTTCACTGGCTTGCCCGTGGGCGCACCGCACGCTGATCCTGCGTAAACTGAAAGGCCTGGAGCCGTTTATCTCTGTTTCCGTCGTTCACCCATTGATGCTGGAAAATGGCTGGACGTTTGATGACGATTTCCCGGCGGCGACCGGTGATACCCTCTATCAGCACGAATTTCTCTATCAGCTTTATCTGCATGCCGATCCGCACTACAGCGGCCGCATCACCGTGCCGGTGCTGTGGGATAAAAAGAATCACACCATTGTCAGTAATGAGTCAGCGGAAATTATCCGCATGTTCAATACCGCCTTTGACGGACTGGGCGCCAGAGCCGGGGATTACTACCCGCCGGAATTGCGCGCGCAAATCGATGAGCTCAATAGCTGGATCTACGACAACGTCAACAATGGCGTTTATAAAGCGGGTTTCGCCACCAGCCAGCAGGCCTACGACGAAGCCGTGACGAATGTCTTTACCTCGCTGGAACGGCTGGAGCAGATCCTGGGGCAGCACCGTTATCTGACCGGCGATCGGCTGACAGAAGCCGATATTCGCCTGTGGACCACGCTTATTCGCTTCGATCCGGTGTATGTCACCCACTTTAAATGCGATAAACACCGCATCAGCGACTACCTCAATCTGCACGCTTTTCTGCGCGATATTTACCAGATGCTGGGCGTTGCGGAAACCGTCGATTTTGCGCATATCCGCAATCACTATTTCCGCAGCCACAAAACCATCAACCCAACCGGGATCATCTCTGTCGGGCCGTGGCAGGATCTGGATGAACCTCACGGGCGCGACATTCGTTTCGCCTGATCTTTCGGGCGCGTGACCGCGCGCCCAAATTATTTCCCGCCGGATTTATCGCTTTGTATTTTTGCCGTCTATTCTTACTTTGATCGTTTAGAAAACAACGAATTGACCATTTTTCGAGGTTAAAAATGGACTGGTATTTTAAGGTACTGGGTAACTATGCCACCTTCCACGGACGGGCGCACCGGCGTGAGTTTTGGATGTTCGTGCTGGTCAATATCATTCTTTCCGGCGTGCTGGTGATGGTGGACCACATTCTTGGCTGGCACTTTGACGGCGGGTTTGGCCCATTGAGCCTGATTTATACGTTACTGGTACTGGTGCCTTCGCTGGCGGTGCAGGTTCGCCGCCTGCACGATACCGATCGCCGCGGTCGCTGGTTGTTGTTGCTCCTGCTTCCGGTGCTCGGCTGGTTAATGTTGCTGGCCTTTTACAGCCAGCGCAGTACGCCGGAGGAGAACCGTTTTGGGCCGCAGCCGAAAGCGTTTCCCTGAAAGCGATTATTTACCGGCGAACAGCTTGGGGATTTCACGCAGACACCAGGCTTTACCTTCACCCATGCTGTCGCGACGCCACGCCATAATGATATCCACCTGGCTGGTGTATTCCGGGCTCACCACCCGTAACCGGCCTTCGGCAATATCCTGTTCTACCAGCGGGTAAGGCATTGTCGCCACGCCGAGGCCTGCCAGCAACGCCTGGCGTTTATCCTCAATGGTACTGACCGTCAGACGCGGCTGTTTGTCCAGCAGTTGTACTGTTAACACCGGCCGTTCGCGGGCGGTATCCGCCACTGCCACGCCGCGGTATTTCACGCGAGTAACTTCCGACAGCGGTTCCGGCTCCTGATGAATCGGGTGATCCGGCGCGGCAACATACACATTCATTACCGAGTAGAGCTTGCGGGAGTTAATTTCCGAGGAGGAACGAAAGTGCATATCCGGCGCGACAACAATATCCGCGCGCCCCTGCTCCAGCCGCTCCCACGCCCCGGCCAGCACTTCGGTAATAATCGATAATTGCGTATTGGCTTTCGCCGCCAGCCTCTCCACCAGCGGGAAGAGTTCAACCGTCGGCACCAGCGCTTCGGTGACCAGCGTCAAATGCGTTTCCCAACCGCGCGCCAGCGCTTCGGCATCGGTCGTTAGTTTATCTGCCGCTTCCAGCAGCACGCGTCCGCGCTCCAGCAGCATACGTCCGACGTTAGTGAATTTGGTCCGGTGGCCGGAGCGGTCAAAGAGCACCACGTCCAGTTCTTCTTCCAGTTTTTGCATGGTGTAGCTGAGTGCGGAAGGAACGCGCCCCAGCTCATCCGCCGCAGCGGCAAAGCTTCCGCGCCGATCAATCGCATCCATCACGCGCAACGCTTCCAGCGTAAGTGCCCTTTCTTTCGACATTTATTGTTCTCATTCAGTAAATTTGAACATACCAGGCAGAATATCTGGCTAACAATGCATCGTCCATACCTTTAACATTGTTTTAAGTAAAGAGAGGTCAATAACGATGATTACTACCCGTACTGCAAAACAATGCGGACAAGCTGACTTCGGCTGGCTTCAGGCCCGCTACACTTTTTCTTTTGGACATTACTTTGACCCGAAACTGTTAGGTTATGCCTCCCTGCGTGTACTGAACCAGGAAGTCCTTGCTCCAGGTGCCTCCTTCCAGCCGCGGGCCTACCCGAAAGTGGATATTCTGAACCTGATCCTTGAAGGTGAAGCAGAATACCGCGACAGCGAAGGGAACCATGTCCAGGCGAAAGCCGGTGAAGCGTTGCTTATCGCCACTCAGCCGGGCATCAGCTATAGCGAACATAACCTGAGCAAAGACAAGTCGTTAACGCGTATGCAGTTGTGGCTTGATGCCTGCCCGGAGCGCGAAAATCCACCGGTGCAGAAAATGACGATTGCCGATGCATCGCAGCAACTGCTGGCTTCGCCGGATGGCAGCCAGGGAAGTTTGCAACTGCGTCAGCAAGTGTGGCTGCACCATATCGAGTTGAAAAAAGGCGAAGAGCTGACAATTCAGTTGCATGGCCCGCGCGCCTATCTGCAATCGATCCACGGCACGGTGCATGCGGTTACGCATTGCGAAGCGAAAGAAGCCCTGACCTGCGGTGACGGCGCTTTTATTCGTGATGAGGCTAACATAACGTTAGTTGCCGACACGCCGTTGCGCGCTTTGCTGATAGATTTACCAGTATGACAGTTATGTTTTAGCAGGTGAGTATATGAATAGCTGCGTAACTAAAATATCTTTTGAGAGCGTCCTCGCACAGCCCACGCTCCATGAACCGCTTCCGCCCTTTGGGTTTGAAGAGATGCTGACCGAGCTGGAAGCTATCGTCGCCGAAGCCGAAATCCGGCTGGCCGAAGAAGAAGCCGCCTGACCTTCCTGCCCCGGTTTATGCCGGGGCATTTTCATGCATTTCCCCAGCGATAAGCCTCTATGGCAATAAAGCCGCTTCCCCAAGATGGGGAGGCAGAAGCGCAAGAGATTTAATGCGCGCGTTCTTTCCAGCGGAAGATCGTTCACTGGGCAGCGTGAATTGAGCGCCGCGCCTTGCTGTAACCGGTAACGTCCTGCACGAAGCGACGCAGGATCTCTGCGGCATCCGGTGCCGGAAGCACGCCAGCGACTAAGCGATCGGCATCGGTGCCCTCTTTTTCGATGTTAGCGCGGTTAAGACGCAGCAGATCCGTGGCGATTTCCGGCGTCATTTCCGGGTGGAACTGTACGGAAACCGCGCGCGGGCCATAGCGGACGATTTGATGATTATCATGTGCAGACGAGGCCAGCACCGCTGCGCCTTCCGGCAAGCGAGTGACCGTTTGCCGGTGCGTCAGATGTGCCGGAAAAGGCTCCGTCAGATGTCTGAGCAGCGGATCGTTTGCCGCTGCGGCATTCAGGTAGACCGTTTGCGTTCCCGCTTCCCGGCCTTTCGGATGATATTCCACGTCGCCACCCAGCGCCCATGCCATTAACTGATGACCATAACAAACGCCAAACAGCGGCATCTCTATCGCCATTGCATCGCGGATCCATGCGGCAGTCTTTTCACTCCATGGAAGTCTGTCCGAAACCATCGCCCACGAACCCGTGATGATCGCCACCCGGCTGGCATCCGGGGCGGGCAGCGTTTCGCCCTCGAAAACGCGCACAACGTCCACTTCCTCCGGCGAATAGCCAAGCAGCTCGCAAAACCAGAGCGGAATATCGCCATGAGCCTGGCGCAGCGGTTCCGGGGCATTTCCCACCTGAATGATAAGCACTGAATTTTGTTCCATAGCGGCAAGACTCCCGTAGCAATAAAACCCTTCTGAAACAGAGTAGCGCTTTTCGTCATATGCCCGGGTGGATATTTTTTTATATGGTTAGAAGCAATGGAGCTTAAGGGAACAGTACGATGTTCTTGATGGTTGTGGAGTTGAGGAGTTGCAGGTCAGGGAGTAGGCCTGATAAGGCGTAGCCGCCATCAGGCAATTTGCCGGATGGCGCTGCGCTTATCCGGCCTACGAAAAGTGGCAGAAAGCGGAGTGGACAGTCATTCATCTCTCGCCGCAAAACCACAGAAAAGCAGAGCCGCAGAAAAGCAAAAACCCGCCGAAGCGGGTTTTTACCTGGAAAATTGAAACTGACCGATAAGCCGCGTTCTTTCATAGAAAACGGAGTGGACAGTCATTCATCTCGCACCGCAAAACCACAGAAAAGCAGAGCCGCAGAAAAGCAAAAACCCGCCGAAGCGGGTTTTTGCCTGAAAAATTGAAACTGACCGATAAGCCGGGTTCTGTCGTGGACAGTCATTCATCTAGGCCAGCAATCGCTCACTGGCTCAAGCAGCCTACCCGGGTTCAGTACGGGCCGTACCTTGTGAACCCCTATTTGGCCTTGCTCCGGGTGGAGTTTACCGTGCCGCGAACTGTTGCCAGACGCGCGGTGCGCTCTTACCGCACCCTTTCACCCTTACCTGATCCCACTTGCGTGGGCCATCGGCGGTTTGCTCTCTGTTGCACTGGTCGTAGGCTTGCGCCCCCCAGGCGTTACCTGGCACCCTGCCCTATGGAGCCCGGACTTTCCTCCCCTCTGCCCGTCTCCCCCGAAGGAGGACTGCAACAAAGCGGCGACTGTCTGGTCAGCTTCGGCGCGCAGTATAGTGGGTTTGCGCGCGCCTGTCACCCTTCCGTCAGCATTCCGACCTGCAATGTGGCCGCAATATTGCGTGACGCGCGGTAAATATTATCAAACGCGCCGCGGAACGCCTCTTCCAGCGTGGTAATGCCGGTCAACACGCTGAACACCGCATCGATACCGTACTGGTGAACCACGCCGACATCGCTGGTCAGACTGCCGGCAATCCCGATTACGGGCTTATGGTATTTTTTAGCAACGTGCGCTACGCCGACCGGTACTTTGCCGTGAATGCTCTGACTGTCGATACGCCCTTCGCCGGTCACCACCAGCGTACAGTCATGAATATGCTCTTCGAGATTCAACGCCTGGGTCACAATCTCAATACCGCTGCGCAGCTCCGCGCCGAGGAAAGCCATCAGCGCCGCGCCCATACCACCTGCCGCACCGGAGCCAGGAACTTCTTTCACATCCACTCGCAGCGATTTTTTGATGACGTCGGCGAAGTGACCAAGGTTTCGATCCAGCTCAACGATCAGCGCTTCGGTGGCCCCCTTTTGCGGCCCAAAAATACGCGATGCGCCCTGCTCGCCAGTCAGCGGGTTAGTCACATCGCAGGCCACGCGAATCGTACAATCGCTCAGGCGCGGATCCAGCCCGGAAATATCAATCGCATTCAGGCTCATCAGGCTGCCGCCGCCGTAACCAATCTCGGTGCCGTTCGCATCGGTCAGTCTGGCGCCCAGCGCCTGTACCATACCCGCCCCGCCATCGTTGGTCGCACTGCCGCCAATGCCGATAATAATGTTGGTCGCCCCATGTTCCAGCGCATGCAAAATAAGTTCCCCGGTGCCGCGCGAAGTGGTAATCAAAGGGTTACGTAATTCTGGTGGCACCAGCGCCAGACCGCTGGCCGCCGCCATTTCAATAAAAGCGGTTTTCCCGTCGCTGGACATCCCCCACCGGGCATCAACATTATTCCCCAGCGGGCCTGTAACGTGCGCGGTGTGCACAGTACCTTTAGTGGCGGCAATCATGGCTTCAACTGTTCCCTCGCCGCCGTCGGCAACCGGAACTGACACGTAGTGAGCATCAGGAAAAATTTCCCGAAATCCTTTTTCTATCGCCTGAGCTACTTCAGTAGCAGAAAGGCTTTCTTTATAAGAGTCTGGGGCGATTACGATTTTCATAATTGTGAGCCTGATAGTGCCGCGCACTTCACCCTTCAGGCCCACAGTGGCCTGAAGATGTGGATGTACAAGAAATCCAGGGCGCAGAGCCGCGCCCTTCTTAATTAACGAGTCACTTCGATTTTCGCCAGTTTCTCGTAGTAGCAAGCAATAGCGCTGTGGTCGGCGTTGCCCAGACCATCAGCACGCAGCGCCTGCATCATTTCCATCACTGCGGCGGTCAGCGGCAGTTGAGCGCCCACGCCATGCGACGTATCCAGTGCGTTGGAGAGATCTTTGATGTGCAGATCGATACGGAAACCCGGTTTGAAGTTGCGATCCATCACCATTGGCGCTTTCGCGTCCAGCACGGTGCTGCCCGCCAGACCACCACGGATCGCCTGATACACCAGATCCGGGTTAACACCGGCTTTGGTTGCCAGCGTCAGCGCTTCAGACATCGCAGCGATGTTCAGCGCCACAATCACCTGGTTTGCCAGTTTGGTGACGTTGCCCGCACCGATATCACCGGTGTGCACGACAGAACCGGCCATGGATTTCAGCAGGTCGTAGTATTTGTCGAAGACCGCTTTGTCGCCGCCAACCATCACAGACAGCGTACCGTCAATCGCCTTCGGTTCGCCGCCGCTTACCGGCGCATCAAGCATTTGCACGCCTTTCGCTTTCAGCGCGTCACTGATTTCACGGCTGGCCAGCGGTGCGATGGAGCTCATGTCGATCAGCACGGTACCGGCTTTAGCGCCTTCAATAATACCGCCTTCGCCGAGCGCCACTTCTTTCACATGCGGGGAGTTCGGCAGCATGGTGATGATGACATCGCACTTCTCAGCAATCGCTTTGCCGTTGGCTGCCGTTTCCGCGCCCGCAGCGATAAGTTCAGCCACCGCTTCCTGGTTACGGTCCACGACCACCAGTGAGTAACCTGCTTTAATGAGGTTTTTACTCATTGGTTTACCCATGATGCCAAGGCCAATGAAACCAACTTTCATCGTCATAATTGCGTCTCTCTTTTAAAGGGTGGTTTGGTTATTTTTTAAAGGTGTCGGCCAGTTTCTGCGTCGCCGAACGGAACACGCCCAAATCGCTGCCAACCGCAACCACGGTCGCGCCCCACTCCAGGTAGCGGCGAGCATCAGCTTCCACCGGCGCCAGAATGCCGCTCGGTTTGTTGTGCGCTTTCGCACGGGCAAAAATGTGCTGAATGGTGCGCTGAACTTCCGGGTGTGCCGCGTTACCGATATAACCCAGCGTCGCCGCCAGATCGCTTGGGCCGACAAACACGCCATCCACGCCGTCGGTGGCAAGGATTGCATCAAGGTTATCCACACCAGCCTGGCTTTCGATCTGTACCAGGATGGTGATATTGGCGTTGGACTGACGGAAGTAATCCGGCACGGTGCCGAACATATTGGCACGATGCGAAACCGACACGCCGCGAATGCCTTCCGGCGGATAACGGGTTGCCGCTACCGCATTTACCGCTTCTTCTTCGGTTTCCACGAACGGGATCAGGAAGTTGTAGAAGCCGATATCCAGCAGGCGTTTGATGACCACCGGCTCGTTAGTCGGCACGCGTACTACCGGCGCGCTGACGCTGCCTTTCAACGCCATTAATTGCGGTACAAAAGTGAGCACGTCGTTTGGGGCGTGTTCGCCGTCCAGAAGCAGCCAGTCAAAGCCTGCCAGGCCCAGAACTTCAGTGCTGATATGACTACCCAGCGCAGACCAACAACCGATTTGAATCTGTTGGGCCGCCAGCGCGGCCTTGAATTTGTTTGGGAAGATATCGTTATTCATCTTTTGTACCTTAAAATGTGTCGTTGCTTATTTCTTCAATTCCATACGTTTGATGTCGCCAACCACGAACAGATAGCAGACCATCATCATCAGCGCCGAACAGCCTACGAACACCAACGCACCGTTGAAAGAATGCAACTCTTTAACCATGTATCCGATGACCAGCGGCGTCACGATAGAAGCCACGTTACCAAATACGTTGAATACACCACCGCACAGACCGACGATCTCTTTCGGCGCGACGTCGGAGATAACCGGCCAACCCAGCGCGCCAAAACCTTTACCGAAGAAGGCGAGCGCCATCAGTGCGACTACCATCGCCGTGCTATCGGTGTAGTTACACAGAATGATGCTGGAAGCCAGTAACATCCCGACCACGATAGGGAACTTACGCGCCATCGTCAGGGTGGAGCCGCGCTTGATCAGATAATCAGAAAACAGCCCGCCCAGCACGCCACCGGCAAAACCACACAGCGCCGGAATGGACGCGACAAACCCAACTTTCAGTATCGACATACCTTTTTCCTGCACCAGGTAAATCGGAAACCATGTCAGGAAGAACCAGGTAATGGTGTTCAGGAAGTATTGCCCGAAGAACACGCCGAGCATCATGCGGTTGCACAGCAACTGCTTGATATAATCCATTTTTGGACCCGCATTTTTGCCATCGTCGGCTTTTTTGTGGTCCATATCGACAACCGCGCCGTTTTTCTCAATATACTCCAGCTCTTCGCGGCTCATACGCGGGTGATCGGTCGGGTTGTGGACAAATTTCACCCAGGCAAAAGTCAGCACAAAACCGATCACGCCCATCACGGTGAACACATGTTCCCAGCCCCAGGCAAAGGTCAGCCAGCCCAGCAGCGGCGAGAACAGCGCCAGCGAGAAGTACTGCGCAGAGTTAAAAATCGCTGATGCCGTACCGCGCTCTTTCGCCGGGAACCATGCCGCAACGATGCGGGCATTCGCCGGGAATGAAGGCGCTTCAGAGAAGCCCAGCATAAAACGCATGAAAAACATGGAAATGCCGGCCCAGGCGATCGGGAAAACATCGACAAAACCTTGCAGGAAAGTAAAGAGCGACCAGAAAAAGAGGCTCCATGTGTACACTTTTTTAGAGCCGAAGCGGTCAAGCAGCCAGCCGCCAGGGATTTGCATCAGCAGGTAAGCCCAGCCGAAAGCCGAAAAAATGTAGCCCATCGATACAGCATCCAGTTGCAGTTCTTTCGCCACTTCTGTCCCGGCAATGGACAATGTAGCGCGGTCTGCATAATTCACTGCTGTTACGATAAATATAATCAGCAGAATTAAATAACGGGTGGGCAAACCCCGTTTTGTTTCCACGGCAGAATTTTCGATAGTCATTTTTAATTCCCTCGGCACCGCTAACTTTAAAATATAATTATTTTGATGTTTATTATCTGATTTTATTTAAGCACTCGAAACTTATTATCAGATAATTGGCACTTCGATTTTATTAGCCTCAGTATAATCACCGACAGGAGACCACACACTGGTGGGTTGCTCAATTTTAACATTGCCCGAAAAGATTATTTTGAGCATTTGCACATAAGCCTGGGCGCTGATGCACAGATCTTGCAATATGCAGCCCCGCCAGATGGGGAATCGGGACAATAAGTGATTTAGATCACATTTTACTATTTAAACTCCTGACATTCTTATTTCAGCAAACAAGATTTTTATTCCCGATATTAATTCCAGAATAAAGAATGATTCCGCTTTTATAGAGCAATGCATCGTATAAGTTAGCTGGAGATTACTTGACAATGTCCAACATTGAAATTAGACAGCAACCGCCAGGGGCGTTTTATATTAAGGTACACGACACGGATAATGTCGCTATCATCGTCAATGACAATGGCTTAAAGGCAGGAACCCGTTTTCCGGACGGTCTCGAGCTAATTGAGCATATTCCGCAGGGCCATAAAGTGGCGCTGGTTGATATCCCCCATCACGGCGAAATCGTGCGCTATGGCGAGATCATTGGCTACGCCATGCGCGATATCCCCCGCGGTAGCTGGATTGATGAATCCATGGTTGAGCTGCCGAAAGCACCGCCGCTGAATACACTGCCGCTGGCGACGAAAGTCCCGGAGCCGCTACCGCCGCTGGAGGGGTATACCTTTGAAGGCTACCGCAACGCGGATGGCAGCGTCGGCACCAAGAACCTGCTTGGCCTGACCACCAGCGTGCACTGCGTTGCAGGCGTGGTGGATTACGTCGTGAAGATCATTGAGCGCGATCTGCTGCCGAAATACCCGAACGTTGACGGCGTGGTCGGCCTGAATCACCTGTATGGTTGTGGCGTGGCCATTAACGCACCGGCGGCAGTCATTCCCATTCGCACCATTCATAACATTTCGCTGAACCCGAACTTCGGCGGCGAAGTCATGGTCATTGGTCTGGGCTGTGAAAAATTGCAGCCGGAACGTCTGCTGGAAGGGACCGAGGATGTGAAAGCCATTCCGGTCGACAGCGCCAGTATTGTTCGTTTGCAGGATGAGCAGCATGTGGGCTTCCGCTCGATGGTTGACGATATTCTGCAGGTCGCAGAGCGCCATCTGGCCAAGCTGAACCAACGTAAACGTGAAACCTGCCCGGCTTCTGAACTGGTAGTCGGTATGCAGTGTGGCGGCAGCGATGCATTCTCCGGCGTTACCGCGAACCCGGCTGTAGGTTATGCCTCTGACCTGATTATTCGCTGCGGCGGAACGGTGATGTTCTCCGAAGTGACCGAAGTCCGTGATGCGATTCACCTGCTGACGCCGCGCGCCATCAACGAAGAAGTGGGCAAACGCCTGCTGGAAGAGATGGCCTGGTACGATAACTATCTCGACATGGGTAAAACCGACCGCAGCGCCAACCCTTCTCCGGGGAACAAAAAAGGCGGCCTGGCGAATATCGTGGAAAAAGCGCTGGGTTCGATCGCGAAATCCGGTAAGAGCGCCATCTCTGAAGTGCTCTCTCCGGGCCAACGTCCGACCAAACGCGGGCTGATTTATGCCGCAACACCGGCAAGCGACTTCGTCTGCGGTACGCAGCAGGTGGCTTCCGGGATCACAGTACAAGTGTTTACCACCGGGCGTGGCACGCCGTACGGCCTGGTTGCCGTACCGGTAATCAAAATGGCGACCCGCACTGAGCTGGCAAATCGCTGGTATGACTTAATGGATATCAATGCCGGGACGATCGCTACGGGCGAAGAGACCATCGAGGATGTGGGCTGGAAGCTGTTCCACTTTATCCTTGATGTCGCCAGCGGTCGTAAGAAAACCTTCTCCGATCAGTGGGGGCTGCATAACCAGCTGGCTGTGTTTAACCCGGCTCCGGTGACTTGATTTTAATAACAAAAGCGTAAACCTCACTTTTAAGCATGGCTTCGGCCATGCTTTTTTTTGTCTGCTTTTTCTTTCACAACCTTCCTTTCACTTTCGAACCTTTCATTTTTCAGACGCCAATCACAAAAAAACATTACGAAAGCCTATAGATTCTTTCGAAGAAAACAAACGAAAGATTTCGGAGGCTGTGTGTATATCATTTCGACGAAAACCATGCTTAACAAAGCACAACGTGAAGGTTACGCGGTGCCCGCCTTCAATATCCACAATCTCGAAACCTTACAGGTGGTGGTCGAAACGGCTGCCGAATTACGCTCCCCGCTGATTGTTGCGGGTACACCAGGGACATTCAGTTATGCAGGCGTCGGCAATCTGGTCGCTATCGCCGGTAATCTGGCAAGGCACTACAACCAGCCGCTGGCCATTCACCTCGATCACCATGAAACGCTCAGCGACATAGAAACCAAAGTTCAGGCCGGAATTCGTTCGGTGATGATTGACGGTTCCCACTTACCCTGGCACGACAACATTGCGCTGGTGAAAGCGGTAACGGATTTATGCCATCGCTACGACGCCAGCGTGGAAGCGGAGTTGGGCCGCCTCGGCGGGCAGGAAGACGATCTGATTGTCGATGCAAAAGACACCCGCTACACCAACCCACAACAGGCCAAAGATTTCGTCGAGAAAACCGGTATTGATTCGCTCGCAGTGGCGATTGGCACTGCGCACGGCCTTTATACCGCCGAGCCGAAACTCGATTTTGAACGGCTGGCTGAAATACGCCAACAAGTTGATATTCCGCTGGTTTTGCACGGCGCATCCGGGCTGCCCGCTGCGGATATTCGCCGCGCCATCGCGCTGGGCGTTTGCAAGGTGAACGTCGCCACCGAACTGAAAATCGCCTTCTCCGATGCGTTAAAGGCCTGGTTTGCCTCGCACCCGGATGCCAGCGATCCGCGCCACTACATGGTTCCGGCCAAAACAGCCATGAAAGAGGTGGTGCGCAAAGTGATCGGCGTTTGCGGCTGCGAAGGCAAGCTGTAACGCCACAACCTTTTGAAAATATTGCGTAATAACCGGAGGAAGAAGTGAAAGAGATTATTGCCCGCCATAAAGCGGGGGAGCACCTCGGTATCTGTTCTGTTTGCTCAGCGCACCCGCTGGTCATTGAAGCCGCGCTGCGCTTTGATTTATCGACCGACGCGAAAGTATTGATCGAAGCAACCTCGAATCAGGTCAATCAGTTTGGCGGCTATACCGGTATGAAGCCCGCCGATTTTCGCGACTTCGTCTACCGCATCGCCGATGACGTCGGCTTTCCACGGGAGCGGCTGATCCTGGGCGGCGATCATCTTGGGCCAAACTGCTGGCAGAACGAAACCGCCGCCGCTGCGATGGAAAAATCCGTCGAGCTGATCAAAGCCTATGTGGCTGCCGGTTTCAGCAAGATCCATCTGGATGCATCGATGTCATGCGCTGACGATCCGGTTCCGCTGGAACCGCATGTTGTCGCCGAACGCGCCGCACGTCTGTGCCAGGCGGCGGAAGAAACCGCCAGCGACGCGCTGAAAAAAAACCTGACCTATGTGATTGGCACTGAAGTACCGGTTCCCGGCGGCGAAGCCAGCAGTATCAATTCGGTTCACGTTACGCGCGTCGAAGATGCCGCCCGCACGCTGGAAACGCACCGCGTCGCTTTCCATGCATTGGGGCTGGATGACGCGATGAACCGCGTCATTGCTATCGTCGTGCAGCCAGGCGTTGAATTCGATCATACCCAGGTAATCCACTATCAGCCGCAAGCGGCAGAAGCGCTTTCCGGCTGGATCCGCCAGACGCCAATGGTCTACGAAGCGCACTCCACTGACTACCAGTCCCGCCAGGCTTACCACGCACTGGTACGCGACCATTTCGCCATTCTGAAAGTTGGACCTGCGCTGACCTTTGCGCTGCGCGAAGCCATTTTTGCGCTGGCGCAAATGGAAAACGAACTGATTGCGCCGGAAAACCGCAGTCGCGTACTGGAGGTGATCGATGAAGTGATGCTTAACGAACCGGATTACTGGAAAAAGTATTACCGTCCGACCTGGAGCCAGTCGATGGTGGATATCCACTTCAGCCTTTCGGATCGCATTCGCTACTACTGGCCGCACCCGCGCATTCGCCAGAGCGTCGAGAAACTGCTGGCGAACCTCAGCGCTACAACGCTGCCGTTAGGGCTGATTAGCCAGTATTTACCCGTACAACTGGAACGCGCGTCGCTAAATGAGATCGCCGCAACGCCACACAGCCTGATCATTGACAAAATACAGGATGTATTGCGCGCCTATCGCTATGGATGCGCCCCTGACATTGCCTGATGACTGGAGAATGTATGAGCCAACTGTTTGTCCGTACCGGAATTGAATTTACCTCGCGTCAGCATGTGCTGGCGCATATTGGCGAGGAGATGCTGGCGCAGGGCGTCGTGCATGAAAGCTATCCGGCAGCGCTTCTGGCGCGCGAAGCAATTTACCCGACCGGCATTGCCCTTGAACACCACGCGGTGGCCATCCCGCACTGCGAGGCGGTACATGCTAAATCCCCGGCGCTGTATCTGATCCGCCCGGATAAACCGGTTTATTTTCAACAAGCTGACGATGATGCCGACATCGCCGTCTCGCTGATTATCGCCCTGATTGTGGAAAACCCGGCCGAGCAATTGAAGTTGTTACGCCGTCTTTTTAGTGAGCTGCAAAACCCGAACACGCTGCAAGCGCTGCTGGATACGCCTGCCGATAACCTGGCGACGCTTTTTCGGGACACGATCCTGGAGCCTGAGCAGTGCGAGCAGGCTTAATAAGATACTGATAATAAAAGGAGTACCCTATGAAACGTAAAATAATCGTCGCCTGCGGCGGTGCGGTCGCCACCTCCACCATGGCAGCAGAAGAGATCAAAGAGCTCTGCGCCGACCACCAGATCGAACTCGACCTCGTGCAGTGCCGGGTGAATGAAATAGAAACCTATATGGACGGCGCAGATCTGATCTGCACCACTGCGAGAGTCGATCGTACCTTTGGCGATATTCCTGTTGTGCACGGCATGCCTTTCGTCTCCGGCGTGGGCATTGAAGCGCTGCAACAAAAAATCCTGGCGATCCTCAGGGGGTAACGCGATGTTTAGCGAAATTATGCGTTATATCCTCGACTTAGGTCCTACCGTCATGCTGCCGGTGGTGATCATCATCTTCTCGAAATTGTTGGGGATGAAGCTCGGGGATTGCTTTAAATCGGGCCTGCACATCGGGATTGGCTTTGTCGGTATTGGGTTGGTGATTGGCCTGATGCTGGACTCCATCGGCCCGGCAGCGAAAGCGATGGCTGAACATTTCCAGATTAACCTGCATGTGATTGATGTCGGCTGGCCTGGCTCATCACCGATGACCTGGGCGTCACAGATCGCGCTGGTCGCCATCCCGGTCGCGATTGCCGTGAATATCCTGATGCTGATCACCCGCATGACGCGCGTAGTGAACGTCGATATCTGGAATATCTGGCACATGACTTTTACCGGCGCCATGCTGCACCTCGCTACTGGCTCTTACTGGATCGGTATACTCGGCGTCGTGGCGCATGCGGCATTCGTCTTCAAGCTGGGCGACTGGTTTGCAAAAGACACGCGGGATTTCTTCGGGCTGGAAGGGATTGCCATCCCGCACGGCACCTCCGCTTACCTCGGCCCCATTGCCGTACTGGTTGATACGATCGTCGAAAAAATCCCCGGTCTTAACCGCGTTCACTTTAGCGCCGACGATATTCAGAAACGTTTTGGCCCGTTTGGCGAGCCGGTCACCGTTGGGTTTGTGATGGGGATTGTCATTGGTCTGCTGGCGGGCTACGACCTGAAAGGCGTGCTGCAACTGGCGGTGAAAACGGCTGCCGTGATGCTGCTGATGCCGCGCGTCATCAAACCGATTATGGATGGGCTAACGCCTATTGCGAAACAGGCGCGTAAACGGCTACAGGCTAAATTTGGCAGCCAGGAATTCCTGATTGGTCTCGACCCGGCGCTGCTGCTCGGCCACACCTCAGTGGTCTCCGCCAGTTTGATCTTTATTCCGCTCACCATTTTGATTGCGGTGCTGGTGCCGGGTAACCAGGTGCTGCCCTTCGGCGATCTGGCAACCATCGGGTTCTTTGTGGCGATGGCGGTTGCAGTACATCAGGGCAACCTGTTTCGCACGCTGATCTCCGGCATCATTATTATGAGCATCACGCTGTGGATCGCCACGCAAACCATCGGGCTGCATACGCAGCTTGCCGCCAACGCAGGTGCGCTGAAATCGGGCGGTCTGGTGGCATCAATGGACCAGGGCGGTTCGCCGTTCACCTGGCTGCTTATTCAGCTTTTCACCTGGCAAAACGTGGTGGGTTTTGTGGTGATTGCCACCCTTTATCTGGCCGGTGTGCTGTTGACCTGGCGCAGAGCACGCAACTTCAGAGCGGCCGAAAAAGCCTCGCTCGCCGCACAAAGCCAGACCGTATCCTGATCCCCGGGGAGCCCCGCTCCCCCTTTGTTGTTCCTGGAGAGTGTTATGAAATCAGTGGTTATCCGTGCTGAAGGCCACGTCTGCGTTGAAGAACGCCCGGAACCTCAGTTGCAGCACGATGATGATGTCAAAGTCAGGGTCGTCAGCTCCGGCCTGTGCGGTTCTGACATCCCGCGTATCTTTGCCGGTGGCGCGCACTTTTACCCGATTACCCTGGGACATGAATTCAGCGGTTATGTCGAAGCCTGCGGCGCGGCAATCAACGATTTGCACGCCGGAGATGCGGTGGCATGCGTGCCGCTGTTGCCCTGCTTTAACTGCCCGGAGTGCCGCCGCGAGTACTTCTCCTTGTGCAAGCGCTACCAGTTTGTCGGTTCGCGCAGCGATGGCGGTAATGCAGAATACATCGTGGTGAAACGGGCGAATCTGATCGCGTTGCCGAAGGCAATGACGATTGAAGATGGCGCATTTATTGAACCCATCACCGTCGGCCTGCACGCCTTCCACCTTGCTGGCGGTTGCGAAAACAAAAACGTGATCGTTGTCGGCGCCGGTACCATTGGCCTGCTGGCCATGCAGTGCGCACGCGCACTTGGCGCCAAAAGCGTTACCGCTATCGATATCAACCCCGACAAGCTGCAACTGGCACGCGAACTCGGCGCAACCTACACCTTCAATAGCCGCGAGCAGAATGTGAGCGCGATTGCCGCGGGCCTGGAAGAGGCGCGTTTCGACCAGTTGGTGCTGGAAACGGCAGGAACGCCGCAAACCGTCTCACTGGCAATCGAAATCGCCGGGCCGCGCGCCCAACTGGTATTGGTCGGTACGCTGCATCATGACCTGACGTTAACCACGCCCGTGTTCGGCCAAATTCTGCGCAAAGAATTAACCCTGATTGGCAGCTGGATGAACTACTCCGGCCCGTGGCCGGGCGAAGAGTGGATAACGGCTACACGCCTGCTGACAGAGAAAAAGCTAGCGTTAGAGCCGTTGATCGCCCTGCGCGGTGGCCCGGAAAGTTTCGCCCGTGCAGTACAGAACCTTAACGGTGCGCCGATGCAGGGCAAAATCCTGTTACGGCTCGATTAAGCGAGAGAGCCAGCAACCTGCGCTGGCTCACATTTCCTTTCGAAACTTAGCGTTCAACTTTCACAATCCTTCGATTACACTAGAGGAAGTTAATTATCAGGCAAATTAATATGAACTCATTTGAACGAAGGAATAAGATCGTCGAACTGGTTAACTCACAGGGAAGTGTGCTGGTGATTGACCTTTCGAACAGCTTTGGCATTTCTGAAGTCACCATCCGCGCAGATCTGCGTCTGCTGGAAGAGAAAGGCCTGGTAACACGCTTTCACGGCGGTGCCGCGAAACCCGGCGCAACGGTGCTGGATAACGAAAATCAGGAAGTGGTGCTGGAAGAACGCTACCGGCTGGCGAGCGATCCGAAAAAACGTATCGCCCAGGCCGCCGCCAGCATGATCGAAGAGGGTATGACGGTGATCCTCGACAGCGGCAGCACCACCATGCTGATTGCTGAGGCACTGACGAAAAGAACCAACATTACCGTTATTACCAACAGCCTTCCCGCCGCATTTGCCCTGTCGGAAAATAAAGACATCACCCTTGTGGTTTGCGGTGGTACCGTGCGGCATAAAACGCACTCCATGCACGGCACCATTGCCGAACGCTCTTTGCAGGGCATCAGCGCAGATTTAATGTTCGTCGGCGCGGATGGCATTGATGCGACGAACGGCATCACCACCTTTAATGAAGGCTACTCCATTAGCAGCGTGATGGCCGCCGCCGCGCATAAAGTCGTTGCAGTCGTGGATGCCAGCAAATTCAACCGTCGCGGTTTTAATCAGGTGCTGCCGATGGAGAAAATCGATGCGGTGATCACCGATGACAGCATCAGCGACAAGGACAGAGCTGCGTTTCGCAAAATGGAGAAGGAACTGGCGGTGGTGTAAAAACCGGGGCTACGGCGCTGTGGTCGCTGACGCGGCTCTCCAGCGCCTGTATTGATCGGGTTACTGCTGATCCAGCGCGTACTTGTACAACGCGTTTTTCTTCACGCCGTGGATCTCCGCCGCGAGGGCTGCGGCTTTCTTCAGCGGCAGTTCAGCCTGCAACAGCGCCAGCGTACGCAGCGCATCGGCGGGCAACTCATCTTCCTGCGCTTTATGGCCTTCGACAATCAGCACCATCTCACCTTTACGGCGGTTTTCATCCTCTTTCACCCACGCCAGCAGTTCGCCTACTGGCGCGCCCTGAATGGTTTCCCAGGTTTTGGTCAGCTCGCGGGCCAACACGACATAGCGGCTCTCGCCCCACACTGCGACCATATCTTCCAGACTTTCCAGTAAACGATGGGTGGATTCATAGAAAATCAGCGTGCGGCTTTCCGTTTCCAGCGCTTTTAACGTATCGCGACGCCCTTTCGATTTGGCAGGCAGAAACCCTTCGTAACAAAAACGATCCGACGGCAGCCCCGCGGCGCTCAACGCGGCGATCGCAGCGCACGGGCCAGGCAAAGGCACAACGCGAATACCCGCTTCACGGCAGGTGCGCACCAGATGATAACCCGGATCGTTGATCAGCGGCGTTCCGGCATCCGAGACCAGCGCAATGTTCTGCCCCTCTTTCAGCTTTGCCACCAGCGTTTCCGCTTTCTGCTGCTCGTTATGGTCATGCAGGGCGAACAGGCGGGCATTAATGGCAAAGTGCTGCAGCAATAAACCGGTGTGGCGGGTATCTTCCGCCGCAATTAAATCAACGGCCTGCAACACGTTGAGGGCGCGTTGCGTAATATCAGCCAAATTCCCAATGGGAGTAGGTACAATATAAAGCTGACCCTGAGAATTCTCCGCCGATTCGTGTTGTTTCATTGTTTCATCCGTATTGCCGATTTAATATTGAGCATTGCGTAAAAATTATCACTGGATACAGTATGCTACCGTCAAGATTTCTACGTTCGAAAGCCACGCGCTGCGTGCCTGTGGTGCTGGCCGCCCTGCTGTTTGCAGGCTGCGGTACCCAGTCGACAGACCAGAGCACCACGCATCTGCAAGGCTCGGCGCAAGCTGATTCTGGCTATTACCTGCAACAGATGCAGCAAAGCACAGATGATAGCAAGACCAACTGGCAATTACTCGCCATTCGTGCACTGCTTAAAGAGGGCAAAACCCAGCAGGCAAGCGAACTCTTCAGCCAGCTACCGCAGAATCTGAACGACAATCAGCGTAAAGAATATTCTCTGCTCGCCGCCGAAATGAAACTGGTGCAGAAAGATTTCGCTGGCGCACAGGCGCTGCTGAGTAAGATCGATCCTGCCGATCTGGAGCAAAATCAGCAGGCGCGTTACTGGCAGTTAGGGATTGAAGCCGCGCAAGGCAAGCCGTCCCTGACATTGCTGCGCGCGCTGATTGCCCAAGAGCCGCTGTTAACAAAACCTGAAGCGAAGCAGAAAAACATCGATGCTACCTGGCAGGCGCTGGCTTCGATGACGCAGGATCAAGCCAGAGCGCTGGTGATCAACGCGGATGAAGTCACCTTGCAGGGTTGGCTCGATCTGCAACGCGTCTGGTTTGATAATCGCAACGATCCCAACATGCTGAAAGCGGGCATTACCGACTGGCAGACCCGCTACCCGCAAAACCCGGCGGCGAAAATGCTGCCGACCCAACTGTCGAATCTGCAAAACTTCAAACCGGCATCGGCCAATAAAATCGCGCTGCTGCTGCCGTTAAATGGCCAGGCTGCTGTTTTTGGCCGGGCGATTCAGCAGGGCTTTGAAGCCGCTAAAAACGGCGTTTCCACCGTTTCCGGCCCGGCCGTTCCGCAGCAGGTGGCACAGGCGGCGAATGCCACAGTGGTTAGCCCATCGCAGACCAGCGTCAGCGATTTAACCAGCGCTGCCGCACCGGACGCCCAGCAGGTGCAGGCACCGGACAGCGCCGCGCAGAGCGAAACAGACACGCAATCCGAAACCACAGCAGAGCAGGATCCCGCAGCGGTAACGCCACAGCAACCTGCCGATGCCAATGCGACGCAGCCGGTTGCCGCGCCAGCCGTTGCCGGTACGCCAGCAAACCCGGGCGCTGAACTGAAAATTTACGATACCAGCGCGCAACCGATGGATCAGATCCTCAATCAGGTGCAGCAAGATGGCGCGAGTATCGTGGTCGGCCCGCTGCTGAAAAACAATGTTGAAGAGCTGATGCGCAGTCACACCACGCTGAACGTACTGGCGCTCAACCAGCCTGAAAGCGTCGAAAACCGCGCAAATATCTGCTATTTCGCACTCTCGCCGGAAGATGAAGCACACGATGCCGCGCGCCACATCCATGAACAGGGCCGTCATGCGCCACTGCTGCTGGTGCCGCGCAGCAATCTGGGCGAACGAATCAGTAAAGCCTTTGCCGAAGAGTGGCTGAAACTTGGCGGCGGCGTGGTTCTGGAACAGAAATTCGGATCTACCGCTGAACTGCGGATGGGCCTGAATGGCGGTTCCGGTATTGCCATGACCGGCAGCCCGGTGGTTGCCAGCCTGCCGCAGCAGCAGGACGTGACTATTGGCGGTCTGAACATTCCGGCCCCGCCGACCGATGCGCAAATCAGCGGCAGCGGCAGCGTGGATTCGGTCTATATCGTGGCGACACAGGATGAGATCGCGCTGATTAAACCGATGATTACCCTGCGCACCGGAAGCCAGAGCAACGTGATGTTGTACGCCAGCTCGCGCATCGCGCAGGGCGGCGCAGGCCCGGATTTCCGTCTGGAGATGGAAGGCCTGCAATTTAATGAAATCCCGATGCTGGCAGGCGCAAACCCATCGTTAATGCAGCAGGCGCTGAAAAGCGTTAACAATGACTACTCGCTGGCGCGCCTGTATGCCATGGGCGCGGATGCCTGGTCGCTGGCGAATAACTTCTCGCAGATGCGTCAGGTTCCGGGGTTTGAACTGAACGGAAATACCGGTGATTTAACCGCCACCCAGGATTGCGTGATCAACAGGAAGTTGTCATGGCTCAAATACCAGCAAGGGCAGATCGTCCCGGCCAGTTAACCCGTAAACAGACTGGCGACGCGTGGGAAGCCAAAGCGCGTCGCTGGCTGGAAAGCAAAGGACTGCATTTTTTAGCCGCCAATGTGCGCGAGCGCGGCGGCGAAATCGACCTGATAATGCGGCACAAAACTACCACCGTCTTTATTGAAGTGCGCTATCGCAGATCGTCACGTTTTGGTGGCGCTGCGAGCAGTATCACACGCGCGAAACAGGTCAGGCTCCTGCAAACAGCCCGTTTATGGCTCGCCCGGCACAATGGGAGTTTTGATACTGTGGATTGCCGGTTTGATGTGGTAGCCTGCACCGAAAATGACGTTGAGTGGATACAAAACGCCTTTAACGACCACTCATAATTACAAAATGATAGGGATTACTGTGCTCGAACGAATTAAAGTTTGCTTTACGGAAAGCATTCAAACCCAAATTGCGGCGGCGGAAGCGTTGCCTGATGCCATTTCCCGCGCAGCCATGACGATGGTTCACTCCCTGCTTAACGGCAACAAAATCCTCTGTTGTGGCAACGGCACTTCTGCCGCCAATGCACAGCATTTTGCTGCCAGCATGATCAACCGTTTTGAAACAGAACGTCCCAGTTTACCTGCCATTGCACTTAATACCGATAATGTGGTCTTAACCGCGATAGCAAATGATCGTCTGCATGATGAGATTTACGCCAAGCAGGTTCGCGCGCTCGGCCACAGCGGGGATATCCTGCTGGCCATTTCCACGCGCGGCAACAGCCGCGATATCGTTAAAGCCGTGGAAGCGGCGGTAACGCGTGATATGTCTATCATCGCGCTGACCGGCTACGACGGTGGCGAGTTGGCGGGTCTGCTGGGGCCGCAGGATGTCGAAATCCGTATTCCTTCCCATCGCAGCGCGCGCATCCAGGAAATGCACATGCTGACAGTGAATTGCTTATGCGATCTGATTGATAACACGCTTTTTCCTCACCAGGATGATTAAGGAGTACACATGAAGGCATTCACGCCCCTCGCAGTCCTTATTTCCGCGCTGCTGTTACAAGGTTGTGTTGGCGCAGTCGTGGTCGGTTCTGCCGCCGTTGGCACTAAAGCCGCGACGGATCCGCGAACCGTTGGCACCCAGGTGGATGACAGCACGCTGGAACTGCGCGTCAACAGTGCACTGTCCAAAGATGAGCAGCTTAAAAAAGAAGCGCGTATTAACGTCACCGCGTATCAGGGGAAAGTTCTGCTGACCGGGCAGGCCCCGAATACTGAGCTCTCTTCCAGAGCGAAACAGATTGCTGTGGGTGTTGAGGGCGCAACCGAAGTATTCAACGAAATTCGCCAGGGTCAGCCAATCGGCCTCGGTACGGCGTCTTCAGACACCTGGATCACCACCAAAGTCCGCTCGCAGCTGTTGAGCAGCGATCAGGTGAAATCCTCTAACGTGAAAGTGACCACCGAGAACGGCGAAGTGTTCCTGATGGGTCTGGTCACCCAGCGCGAAGGCCAGGCCGCGGCAGATATCGCCAGCCGCGTCAGCGGTGTGAAGCACGTAACGACGGCATTCACCCTGCTGAAATAACCAAAAAGCCCGGCAAATTCTGGACTGCCCCCCAGAATTCGCCGGGCCTTTCTTGCTCTGTCAAACCTCAGAACAACGCAATAGCGCCAGTGATCGTCCCGCACAGCGCCACCAGCCCGCCGGTCAGCCACAACGCTTTTAACGGAAACGATTTACGCAGCATGATCAGCGACGGCAGGCTTACCGCCGGCAGCGTAATCAACAGCGCCAGCGCAGGCGCCATTCCCATACCCGCCAGCATCATGGTCTGCACAATCGGGATCTCGGCGGCCGTCGGGATCACAAACAGGCAGCCGACAATCGCCATCGCAATCACCCACAACAGCGTGTTATCGATCGCGCCATCCGCATGCGGGAATAACCAGACACGCGCCGCGCCCAGCACCAGAACAGCGAGAATATAGACCGGAATAGTGCTCCAGAAGAGTTGCCATAAGGCTTTGCCCCAGCGCGCCATAAAGCTGCCCTGCGGCTCCGTAAGCGTAATATCCACCGCTTCAGCCTGCTGCGGGCTCTCTTTGACCAGCGCCTGTACCAGTAAAGCAACCCCCAACACTGTCACCAGCCCCGCAACCAGACGGATTGCGGCAAAATGCCAGCCAAGAACAAAGCCCATAAACACCAGCGTAGCCGGGTTAAGCAGCGGATTACCCATCCAGAATGCCAGTGCGCCGCCCATTGAGACGCGCTGACGGCGCATGCCTGCCGCCACCGGTGCGGCACAGCAGGTGCACATCATGCCAGGCAGAGAGAACAGCGTACCAAACAGCGTGCCGCTAAAGCGTTTTTGCCCCAGCGTGCGCAGTAGCCAGTCGCGCGGGATCAATACCTGAATCAACGAGCCCAGCACTACGCCCAGTACGGCCGCTTTCCAGACGGCAAGAAAATAGACCAGCGCATAATCCCACGCCGCCTGAATCGGGCTGGAATCGGCCTGTGCAAGAATAGATTTACCGATGCTGTGCGTCTCGGCGGCGGTGAAGGCTTTACCGTAATAAGGCTGCCATTTCACGTACCAAAGACCAACGATAACCACAAGAAAGAACAACGCGGGTTTCCACCACTGAATGGGTGTTGCCGCCTGAGGTGAAGACTGACCAGTCATAACATTCCCCGGGGAAATAGATAATAAGCCGGGGAATAGTACGCCGGGAAAACTATTTTGCCAATTGCGAGCCTGCTGCAATCGCGCGTAACTGCGCGGAGGCGACAACCTCGACGCGATTTTCCGCTGGCGTGAAGGACAATGCCAGCAGCGCGCGGGCGACATCCTGCGCGCGGATCGACTTCCAGTTGCCCGGCAGCAGACGAAACAGCGGTGCGAGCAGAGATTCACTGGAGCGCGGCTTTTCGCGCTCCCCCAGCAGCATCGACGGACGGGCAATAACCAGCCGGGGCCACTCCTGCGCGATGAGCGCTTTTTCCATTTCACCTTTTACCCGGTTATAGAAAAACGGTGAACGCGCGTTTGCGCCCATAGAACTGACCACCAGCATCTGCCTGGCGCCAAGCCGCAGCCCGGTTAATGCCGTATCGACCACCAGCGTATAGTCCGCATGCACGAAAGCCTCTTCGCTCCCCGCTTCGCGCCGCGTGGTGCCAAGGCAGCAAAAAACCGTATCCACCGCGCCATTCACCTGCGCCAGCGCATCGCTTAACTGCGGATCATATGGATTTTCAACATCGGGAAATCCCGATAACGGGCGGCGCGTTGGCGCTACGATCGTGCCAACCCGCGCGTCGTTGCTCAGTAATCGCAGCAGATGTCCGCCAACCAGTCCCGTTGCGCCAGTGATCATTACGCGTGGCATTTACTCTCCTTTTGCAGATGAATCTGCCTTGCAATACCCGCCTGCTAAACCAGGCTTAATAGTCTGATGGGTTATCAGTATGGATAACAACGAGCGCTGAAGCCAAAACAACGGAGGAACTATGAGCAAGAAAATCGCAGTCTTGATCACCGACGAGTTTGAAGATTCAGAATTCACCTCTCCGGCACAGGAGTTTCGTCAGGCCGGCCATGAGGTGATCACCATAGAGAAACAGGCGGGGAAAACCATCCACGGCAAACAAGGCGAAGCTGAAGTGGTGATTGATAAAGCCATCGATGAGGTGCGGCCAGCGGATTTTGACGCCCTGCTGCTACCGGGCGGCCACTCACCCGATCATTTGCGCGGCGACGACCGGTTTGTCACCTTCACCCGCGATTTTATCAGCAGTGGAAAGCCCGTCTTCGCCATTTGTCACGGCCCGCAGTTGCTAATCAGCGCGGATGCCATCCGCGGACGTAAGCTGACAGCGGTGAAACCTATCGTCGTGGATGTGAAAAACGCCGGGGGCGAGTTCTATGACCAGGAAGTGGTGATCGATAAAGATCAACTGGTGACCAGCCGCACCCCCGAAGATTTGCCTGCGTTTAACCGCGAAGCATTGCGTTTACTGGGTGCCTGAGTCGCGGATCCAGTGTAATTTTTTACCAAAACCCAGCGTGTTGTCAGTGAATTTCAATTCGTGAAGGCGAATCTCCCACATGGGGGCTGACAACACGCGCGCAACAGGAAAGCGACGGTTGTACTGCGCACGCGGCGCCTCGCTTTCCTCCCCCTCCAGACGACGGATCTCCCCGGTAAATTGTACGCCGCGAATCAGCGCCACGGTTTTCGGCTGGCCGTTGACGGTTCCCGCCACCTTCGCCTGAAGCCCGGTCATTTGCGAGTGGCGCGTGTGATCTTCACTGAGGATGTAAAACGCCACTTTTTGCGCATCGTAAACGTAAAACGCATTCGCACACCACAATTCGCCCCGGTTCGCCACGCACCAACTGACAACATGCTGTTTCGCCAGCCAGCGGTTAATGGCTGCAAGCGTCTCCATTTTTTCTCTTCCTCGTGTTATTTTTTCGTTCAAATTAACACAATGAATAATGCCATGACGCCCTGGTTTCTTTATCTAATTCGCACCGCCGACAACATGCTGTATACCGGCATTACCACCGATGTGGCGCGTCGCTTTACGCAGCATCAAAACGGCAAAGGGGCAAAAGCGCTGCGGGGAAAAGGCGCACTGGCGCTGGTGTTTTCAGCTCAGGTAGGAGAAAGATCGCTGGCGTTACGGCTGGAGTACCGCATCAAGCAGTTAACCAAACGCCAGAAAGAGCGCCTCGTCGCCGGAGATGGCACATTCGAGGCGCTACGGGAAAGCCTCGTCGTTAAAGGCGATTGAAGTGATCGCTGTATTCCACCAGCCCACTGACGCCATTCAGCGCATCATCCGCAAGAGGGTGAACTAAAAACGCCTCATCCGTTTGCGGCCAGCGGCAGCGCAGATCGTTCTGCGAGGCATTTTTAAACCCCAGACGGCTATAGAACGCCGGATCGCCCAGCGTAACCACGGCGGCATAACCAAACTCATTCAGCGAATCCAGCCCTTCATAGACAAGCTGGCGCGCAATGCCCTGGCCGCGATACTGCTCATCGACCGCCAGCGGCGCAAGCCCGACCCATTGCAGCTCTTCACCGGCAACCGTGACCGGGCTAAAGGCTACATAGCCCACAACCTGACCTTCATCATCAGTTGCGACAAATCCCAGCGTGATCAAACCGTCCTCACGCAGATTGTGCACCAGCATGGCTTCGCCTTCACCACCAAAACTACGACGCAATAACGCGTCGATACCGGGTGCATCAATGGGAATTTCAACTCTAATCAGCATGGCTCACCTACAGAAGGTTGTGTCGTTGCAGGCGGCGCTTGCAGGCCGGCCTCAACAAATTCCGCCAGTTGCAGCAGAATGACCCGCAGGGGTTTTGGCATCTGCTCCAGTTCAATGGCGTCCATCAGATTTTTTACGTACAGCCCAAGCTCCGTATCGCCTTCAATCGCCAGCCGACGCTGGAAAAAGAGCGTGTCCGGATCCTGTTTGCGCGCGGCAATCATCAGCAAATCGCTGGCGTCCGCGCTGAAGCTGACATCGGCATCAGCTGACTCACGCACAATCAACTGACCATTCTCAACAGAGGTATACCACGTCAGGCCGATATCCCGTACCTGAATACTTAACCAGCGACCTTCGAGAAACTCAAGCTCTCCGTCCGCCAGCGCCTGCTGGAATTGCCATCGCAGCACCTGCTCCAGCACCTGACGCTTAATGGCGAAAGGTGTGAGCTTAACCGGAACACTCAATAATGCCGGGCCGAAGTGAACAAGACGTGAGCGCAATGAATCCAACACGGGCTTAACTCCCAGAAATGATAATTGCGGCTATTTTGCCATATTCCCGTCATGGCATAGCGGCGCAAATCAACAATCCGGCAATAAATAGACGGCAGTTATGGCTCCATCAATACGCATTTAACTGCCTCAAATCAAAAATTGTCGCCAGCAGGTTAACTAAAATCCCAGTTCGTTAACAATTTGGCGGCCCTGCGGGGTACGTCCGGGCCTTCTGGCCACTGATTGCAGGATACACTATGGAGTTGCTCTGCCCTGCCGGAAACCTTCCGGCATTGAAGGCGGCTATCGAAAACGGTGCCGACGCGGTTTATATCGGCCTGAAAGATGATACGAACGCCCGCCATTTCGCCGGACTCAACTTTACGGAGAAAAAACTCCAGGAGGCGGTGAGTTTTGTTCATCAGCACCGCCGCAAACTGCATATCGCCATTAATACTTTTGCGCACCCGGATGGTTACCAGCGTTGGGAGCGGGCCGTGGATATGGCCGCGCAGATTGGTGCCGACGCGCTGATCCTCGCCGATCTGGCGATGCTGGAATACGCCGCCGAGCGTTATCCGCATATTGAGCGTCATGTTTCCGTGCAGGCCTCCGCCACTAACGAAGAAGCAATCCGCTTTTACCACCGTCACTTTGATGTCGCACGTGTGGTACTGCCGCGCGTTTTATCCATTCATCAGGTGAAACAACTCGCGCGCGTAACGCCCGTTCCGCTGGAGGTCTTCGCTTTCGGCAGCCTGTGCATTATGGCCGAAGGACGCTGCTACCTCTCCTCCTATCTCACCGGCGAATCGCCCAATACCGTCGGCGCCTGTTCGCCCGCGCGTTTTGTCCGCTGGCAGCAAACGCCGCAGGGGCTGGAATCCCGTCTGAATGACGTGCTGATCGACCGTTATCAGGAGGGAGAAAACGCGGGTTATCCCACGCTGTGCAAAGGGCGTTATCTGGTGGATGGCGAGCGTTATCATGCGCTGGAAGAGCCTACCAGCCTGAATACGCTGGAGCTGTTGCCGGAATTGTTGGCAGCCAATATCGCCTCGGTAAAAATCGAAGGCCGCCAGCGCAGCCCGGCGTATGTCAGCCAGGTGGCGAAGGTGTGGCGTCAGGCTATCGATCGCTGCATGGCCTCGCCGCAGGACTTTGTCCCGCAATCCGCATGGATGGAGACGTTAGGAGCCATGTCGGAAGGCACACAAACCACGCTCGGCGCATATCACCGTAAATGGCAGTAGGTAGACAATGAAATATTCATTAGGGCCGGTCCTTTATTACTGGCCAAAAGAGACGCTGGAAGATTTTTACCGCCAGGCTGCCACCAGCAGCGCAGATGTGATTTATCTTGGCGAGGCGGTGTGCAGCAAGCGTCGTGCGACCAAAGTGGGCGACTGGATGGAGATGGCAAAAGCGCTTGCCGGTAGCGGCAAACAGGTGGTGCTCTCCACGCTGGCGCTGGTACAAGCCTCTTCAGAATTAAATGAACTGAAGCGCTATGTTGATAACGGCGAATTTCTGCTGGAAGCCAGCGATTTGGGCGTAGTGAACATGTGCGCCGACCGTAAGCTGCCATTCGTCGCCGGGCATGCCCTTAACTGCTATAACGCCGTGACGCTGCGTCTGCTGCTCAAGCAAGGCATGGTGCGCTGGTGCATGCCGGTCGAGCTTTCCCGGGACTGGCTGGTCAATCTGCTCGAACAGTGCGAAACGCTGGGCATTCGTCGGCAGTTTGAGGTTGAAGTGTTGAGCTACGGCCACCTGCCGCTGGCGTATTCCGCCCGCTGCTTTACCGCGCGCTCGGAAGACAGACCGAAAGATGAGTGTGAAACCTGCTGCATTAAATACCCGAACGGACGCAGCATGGTGTCGCAGGAGAACCAGCAGGTATTTGTTCTCAATGGCATCCAGACGATGAGCGGCTATGTCTATAACCTCGGCAATGAACTGGTTTCGATGAAAGATGTTGTCGATATCGTGCGTCTGTCGCCGATGGGACCGGAAACGTTCGCCATGCTCGATGCGTTTAAAGCTAATGAGACGGGCAGCGCGCCGCTGCCGCTCACGTCTCACAGCGACTGTAATGGTTACTGGCGCAGGCTGCCCGGCTTGCAGTTAGAACTTTAATAAAGCTCACTTTGTTAACAGCTTTCAGCAAAGGTTAATGCACTATAAAAGTTGCAGCTTTTCTGGCCTGCCCCGCTACTCTGGGCCAGGCTGGAAGAAGACCTTCAATCTGATGACGATGCTGTAGCAAAGTGAGTTTCTATGTCTGAGAAAACAATTCCCTTTTCGGTGCTGGATCTCGCGCCGATCCCACAAGGCTCCTCTGCCCGCGAGGCGTTTACCCATTCGCTGGATCTGGCGAAATTGGCGGAGAAGCGCGGCTATCACCGTTACTGGCTGGCCGAACACCACAATATGATGGGCATCGCCAGCGCCGCGACGTCGGTGCTGATTGGCTACCTTGCCGCCAATACGCAAACCCTGCACCTGGGTTCCGGCGGCGTGATGTTGCCGAACCACTCGCCGCTGGTGATTGCCGAGCAGTTCGGCACGCTGAATACACTCTATCCGGGACGCATTGATCTGGGTCTCGGCCGCGCGCCGGGCAGCGATCAGCGCACCATGATGGCGTTACGTCGCCATATGAGCGGCGATATCGATAACTTCCCGCGCGATGTTGCCGAACTGGTGGACTGGTTTGACGCCCGCGATCCGAATCCGCATGTCCGTCCGGTGCCGGGTTACGGCGAGCAGATCCCGGTCTGGTTGCTGGGCTCCAGCCTGTACAGCGCGCAACTGGCCGCACAACTCGGCCTGCCGTTTGCTTTTGCCTCGCACTTTGCGCCGGATATGTTGTTCCAGGCGCTGCATCTCTATCGCACGAATTTCAAACCTTCCGCACGGCTGGAGAAACCTTATGCGATGGTGTGCATCAACATTGTTGTCGCCGACAGCAACCGCGATGCGGAATTCCTCTTTACCTCCATGCAGCAGGCGTTTGTGAAACTGCGTCGGGGTGAAACGGCGCAGTTGCCGCCGCCGATCGCTAATATGGATCAGTTCTGGTCACCGTCGGAGCAGTATGGCGTACAGCAGGCACTGAGCATGTCGCTGGTCGGGGATAAAGCGAAAGTGCGCCACGGGCTGGAGTCGATCCTGCGGGAAACGGATGCGGACGAGATTATGGTTAATGGGCAAATTTTCGATCACCAGGCACGGCTCTACTCGTTTGAGCTGGCGATGCAGGTGAAAGAAGCACTGCTCGGGTAGTTTTTGTCTGTGCCGGATGATGGCGTGCGCCTTATCCGGCCCGGTGGATTTGCAGGCCGGGTGAGCGCAGCGCCACCCTGCCTGCAATTACTGATAAACCGGCAGCAGATTAAAGCTGGAAAGCAGGTGTACTACGGCGTTACCGATGCCAAACAGCAGAATCAGCATAATCATTGGCTTGCCGCCCCAGACGCGAAACGCCGGGCTGCCGAAGCGTTTACGTGACGCATTCGCCAGCAGCGCAGGAACAATCGCCGCCCAAATCGTCGCCGCCAGCCCCGCATAACCAATGGCATACAGAAAACCATTCGGCCACAGTAAACCACCGACAATTGGCGGTATGAACGTCAGCAACGCCGTTTTGAAACGTCCAGCCGGTGAATCATCAAACCCAAACAGATCCGCCAGATAATCAAACAGCCCCAAAGTCACGCCCAGGAATGAGCTGGCAACCGCAAAGTTTGAGAAAATCACTAACAGCAGATCCAGGCTACGGCTGTTCAACACACCGCTGAGCGCCTGCACCAGTACATCAATGTTGCCGCCCTTCGCTGCGATCTCAATAAATGCCGGGCGCGGGATATTGCCCATCGTCACCAGCAGCCAGACAACATACAGCCCCAGCGCCAGTAACGTGCCGTAAACCAGGCAACGGGTGATGGTGCGCGGATCTTTGCCGTAGTATTTCATCAGGCTTGGAACGTTGCCGTGATAACCAAACGAGGCAAGGCAAAACGGCAGCGTCATCAGCAAATAGGGCGTATAGGATGCGTCGCTTTGCGCCACATTAAATAACGTCGCGGGCTGCACGTGCCCGAGCAGGCTGCCAAAGGTGAGGAAAAAAGTGATCACTTTCGCCCCCAGCACAACCGCCGTCATGCGGCTGACTGCGTGCGTGGAGAGCCAAACGATAAAAGCAACGCCCAACGCAAAGCAGAGTCCTGCCAGACGCGGCGACACGTTCAGCGACATTTCGCCAAAGGTGTGATGCAGAATGGAGCCGCTCGCCGAAATATAAGCGTAAGTCAGAATATAGAGCACGAAGGCAATCGAGACGCCATTCACCAGATTCCAGCTTTTTCCCAGCAGATCTTTGGTGATGGTGTCGAAACTTGCCCCGCTGTGATAGTTAAGGTTGGCCTCAAGGATCATCAGCCCCGAGTGCAGCATACAGAACCAGGTAAACAGCAGTGCCAGCAGTGACCAGAAGAACCACGCGCCGGACATCACTACGGGCAACGAGAACATGCCTGCGCCAATGATGGTGCCGCCGATAATTACCACCCCGCCGAACAGCGAAGGGGAAGCCTGTGTGGTTGTCAGTGTCGACATCTGAAATATTCTCCTGTGAATTCAAAGCCTGGATTCAGGCCGCTGCATTGTACCAGTACAAGAGTACATTTCAGATAAAAAAAGCCCCGATCGTTTTGACCGGGGCTGTATCTTTTTCTTTACAGATCGTAAGGAAAATTATGCGTCGTTGCGACGACGGCTGGTGTTTTCGTCACGATCGCGGCGCGGAGCACGACGTTCGCCACCAAAACTACGGCCTTCCTGACGCTCACCGCTGAAACGACGGGCTTCGCCACGACCGCCTTCACGACGTTCGCCACCGAAGCCACCACGGCGCTCACCGGCACCGGCACCGCCACCGCGACGTTCGTTACGCTCGCGCGGCTGTGCATCGCCCAGCAACTGCATATTCATCGGTTTGTTGAGAATACGCGTACGCGTGAAGTGTTGCAGAACTTCACCCGGCATACCTTTCGGCAGCTCAATGGTGGAGTGGGAACCAAACAGCTTGATGTTACCGATGTAACGGCTGCTGATATCGCCTTCGTTAGCAATCGCGCCAACGATATGACGTACTTCAACACCGTCATCACGGCCCACTTCAATGCGGTACAGTTCCATGTCGCCAACGTCACGACGTTCACGACGCGGGCGATCTTCACCACCGCGCTCGGAACGCTCGCCACGTGGGCCACGGTCGTTGCGATCGCCACGACGTTCGAAACGTTCATCACGTTCACGGAATTCACGCTTAGGACGCATCGGCGCATCCGGCGGCAGAATCAGCGGACGTTCGCCCTGTGCCATTTTCAGCAGTGCAGCGGCCAGCGTTTCAATGTCCATCTCTTCTTCAGAAGAAGGCTGGATTTTTGCCAGCAGCGCGCGGTACTGCTCCAGATCGCTGCTTTCCAGCTGCTGCTGTACTTTCGCGGCGAATTTTTCCAGACGGCGTTTGCCCAGCAGTTCTGCGTTCGGCAGCTCGACTTCCGGAATGGTCAGCTTCATGGTGCGTTCAATGTTGCGCAGCAGACGACGCTCGCGGTTCTCAACGAACAGCAGTGCGCGGCCAGCGCGACCCGCACGACCGGTACGGCCGATACGGTGAACGTAGGATTCAGAATCCATCGGAATGTCGTAGTTAACGACCAGGCTGATACGCTCAACGTCCAGACCACGCGCCGCAACGTCTGTTGCGATCAGAATATCAAGACGACCATCTTTCAGGCGTTCCAGGGTCTGCTCACGCAGCGCCTGGTTCATGTCGCCGTTCAGCGCGGCGCTGTTATAGCCGCTGCGCTCCAGGGCTTCAGCCACTTCCAGCGTCGCGTTTTTGGTACGAACGAAGATGATCGCCGCATCAAAATCTTCCGATTCGAGGAAACGAACCAGCGCTTCGTTTTTGCGCATGCCGTACACCGTCCAGTAGCTCTGGCTGATGTCCGGGCGAGTGGTTACGCTGGACTGAATGCGCACTTCCTGCGGCTCTTTCATAAAGCGGCGGGTAATGCGACGGATCGCTTCCGGCATGGTTGCAGAGAACAGCGCGGTCTGATGACCTTCCGGGATCTGCGCCATAATCGTTTCAACGTCTTCGATAAAGCCCATGCGCAGCATTTCGTCGGCTTCATCCAGAACCAGACCGCTCAGTTTAGAGAGATCCAGTGTGCCGCGTTTCAGGTGGTCCAGCAGACGCCCCGGCGTACCGACGACGATCTGCGGCCCCTGGCGCAGGGCGCGTAATTGCACGTCATAACGCTGGCCGCCGTACAGGGCAACCACGTTTACGCCATGCATATGTTTAGAAAAATCAGTCATTGCTTCAGCTACCTGAACCGCCAGTTCGCGGGTCGGAGCAAGCACCAGGATCTGCGGCGCACGCAGGTCCGGATCGATGTTATGGAGCAACGGAAGAGAAAACGCTGCGGTTTTACCGCTACCAGTCTGGGCCATGCCCAGTACGTCACGACCAGACAGCAGGTGCGGAATGCACTCAGCCTGGATCGGAGATGGTTTTTCGTAACCGAGATCGTTCAGGGCTTCAAGGATAGGAGCCTTCAGCCCCAGATCTGCAAAAGTGGTTTCGAATTCAGCCATGTAGTACAAGTGCCTCTATGTCATTGGCGGCCAGTCTACATAACTCATCGTGAAAATGATTAGCAATTTTCATTGAAAAGTGTGAACCGGCTCAAAGTAGGTTAATTAACGAACAATGAAGCCCTCACCCGCGAAGATGATGGCAATCAAAAGAGATTACGGGCTGATATGTTCGTCAGCTATTGCTGGTCCGATTCTGCCAGGTCATCGTGCTCCTGGCCCAAGAGCGCTAATTCCAACAATGCGTAACGGTGCTCAACAAAATTATGGACGTTGTTGGCAACCGTTAGTTTGAACAGTGCCGTGGCGCTGTCCTTATCCCCCAGACTTAGGTAATACTTACCTAAATAGAAGTTGGTTTCACTGAGATGCTCAGCGAGCGAGGTGTTATCCGTTGCGTCTGCCTTCAGGCGATCCATCAGCGTTGCTTCGCTAATGTCACCGAGGTAGAACTCGACAATATTCCATCCCCATTGTTCCTTGTCCGATTTCTCGAAGCGCTGTTTCAGTGCTTCTTTTGCCTGCTTCTCATCAAGCTTTCGCTCAACAATGTAAAGCCACAGGCTGCGGAAAGGATCATTAGGATCGTCTTGATAAAACGCCAGCAGATCATCTTGCGCTAACTTATCGCGACCGCCGTAATACAATGCGATCCCGCGATTTAAGTGCGCGTAGTTGTAAGTTGGATCAAGCTCAAGTACAGAATCAAACGCTTCATAGGCAGCATCAAAATTGCCTGCCTGCGTTAAATAAATGCCTAAGTAGTTGAATACTTCGGGCATATCC
>Ga0268248_100093_pt1 | contig 73600 bp, 48 predicted proteins | sample AgamicAtAme_FD_200856 | JGI IMG/M metagenome (GOLD analysis project Ga0268248, IMG submission 200856) | Agave microbial communities from Guanajuato, Mexico - At.Am.e (v2) (version 2) | ecosystem: Host-associated > Plants > Phyllosphere > Phylloplane/Leaf | place: Guanajuato, Mexico | collected... | reverse complement strand
CTTCGTCGCCGTGCAGGCACTGAGCCAGAACGGCGACGAAGGGATTGAACGGCGTACCGGTGGTGAATGTGTAGCTGCCGCTGATGTAGCCCATGTGGGCGAAGCGAAGGAAATCGTAGTACCAGGCTTCCGCCTTCAGCCCGCCGTTGACGTAATTCGTGCCCGCCGCCCAGGTGCCGGGCGTTCTCGGCGAGGTGATGGGTAGCGAGCCGTTGTTGCCGTACATGGAGTCGCCGTCGAATTTCGACGGGTAATACAGGTTGTCCGGATACATGCCGTTGGAGGTGCGGCTCTTCCAGCCGTACTCGCGGATGGCGTAGATGTTCCAGTCCTTCACGGGCGTGAAGCCCATCAGCAGCGCGTTGTAGGACGAAGGAATGACGCGCGAGTCGTTGTTGCCCATCCATGGCGTATCCAGGTACTGGTAGCCGCCGCGGAAGAGAAACCACTCGCGCTTGTATTGCACGTAGGCCTGGCTCCAGGCGCCGAGCGAGCTGTTGGGCCCCATCAGCGAGGTGTCCACCTTGGCCGGGGTGTCGTCCTTGGTGCCCAGCATGTTGGCCGTGACGAACGATCCGCCGAAACTCAGGCCGCCGAGCACCGTGCCCGTCTGCGCGTTGATCAGCGCGGCCAGCGAAAGCGCGTGCGCGTCCGGCGTGGTGGGCGCGTCGTACAGGCGGTTGAACTGGTACAGGCGCAACTGGCCGTCGACGTGGCCGTTGGTGAAGAGGTCGTTGAAGCTGTCGTCGGCATGGGCGGACGAGCATGCCGCAGCCACGCAGGCGCAGAGCATCCACAGACGGCAATGGCGCATAAACACTCCTTTCCCTTTTCTCGAGCCGCGGCGATGGAAGCGCCTGCCGAAACCGCAGGGCAGGCCTGTGCGAGCGCAGGATCCGGTCGCTATAAGGCTCACTATATAGCGTGCGAGGGCCTTGGTGGGGCGGCCTCCCGGGCTTGCCGCAGGTTTTGCGATGTCGCGGCAAGCGGGGCGCCTTGACCGGCGCTCTTCTATGGAGCGTGCGTCCTGGTCAAGCGCGTCATTTCCGCCATCGTGCGCTTCAGCGATCAGCGCGCACGCATTGCACATGCGCGATGCGTCGTTCATTCCGTATGCGTCGCGTGAAGGGCGATGCCTCACGGACAGGCGTGGCGACGGCGCGCGAACTGGATCGTGACAAATTGTGATCCGCTTCAAATTATTCGCGCCAACAGCCACTCACAAGTTCTTTCGCATGCTGCCATGCTCGCAGGCGCGACAGCCGAACTTCAGCTTGAAGTCATTCCGCGTGTTGCCATCGCGGCGTCGGGCTGGACAGGGAGTCGCAACAGCAGAACGAGACGAATCAGGCTGATTCCCCAGTCATGCCGTTTCGTTTGTCCTCGGCACAAAACAGGGGTTGTGCATACAGGGATTCCCAGTAGCGGGGCGTACCGACTTTTTTCCTGATTTTTTCCAATCAACGTTCATGCCGGCGGCGTGAGCGCAGGACGTTTTTGCGCCTGCGCCTTGCCTTGAGGCATGCGCGATCGGTTTCGTGCGCCCTGTGCTTTGCCCTGACGACCTCCCCCATGTCGAATCAGTCACAAGGGAGTTAGGCATGAACAAGATTCACAGGAAGGTGTGGAGCCGCGCGCTGAATCAGCTCGTGGTCGTTTCCGAGCTGGCCACGAGCCATCGTCGCGCAGGCCAGGGCCAGCAGGCGGCGGTGAACGGGCCGTCGCGTCGCCTGCGCAGTGCGATCCTCGCGGTGCTGGCGATTGGCGGCGGCGCCGGCTGGAGCATGTCGGCGCAGGCGCAGTCGGTGGACTGCACGGCGTCGCCCTATAACGTCTACAACAGCACCGCTTCATGCATGGGCTATGGCGCCACCGCCAGCGGTGTTGGCGCCACGGCCCTGGGCTCGGTCTCCCACGCCGACGTACTGGGCGCGTTCGCCGCGGGCTACGCAGCCCACAGTTCGGGACAGAACGGCATCGCCGTTGGCTTTCAGGCATACACCACCGCCATCAACGCCATCTACATCGGCGCGCGCACCGTGCCGTCGAGCGGCGCGCTGTCGGGTGGCGCCATCGCCATCGGCACCGACGTCACGGCCTCCGCCGGCAATGCGATCGCGATGGGAGCCACGTCCTCCGCGCTTGCCGTGAATACGCTCGCGCTTGGCTACAGCAGCTCCGCCGATGCGAACTCGACCAGTACCGTGGTCATCGGCAGTTCGGCCAAGGCGGTGGGCGCGCAGAACGCCGTCGTGCTGGGCAACTCCGCCCAGGCGAACAACGGGCAGGCGACCGCGCTGGGCGCTTTCACCAATGCCACCAGTGAAGGCGCCACGGCCGTGGGCTTGTCTACCCAGAGCCTTGGCACCCATTCCACCGCCGTGGGCTGGCAAGCCTATGCAACGGCGCTCAACGCGGTCTACCTGGGCGCGCGCACGGTGGGCACGGGGGCATCGGCGGAATCCGCCGTGGCCATCGGCACCGACGTGAGTTCGTCGGGCGCTTATGCCATCGGCATGGGTCTGCAGGCGAATGCGAGCCAGACCGACGCCATCGCCATCGGCAGGCAGGCGCTGGCTTCCGGCATCAACTCCATGTACCTGGGCGCGCGGCCCACCGCCGCGGCCGGCAGCGGCGCTACCGCGAACAATGCGATTGCGGTCGGCATCGATGTCACCGCCAGCGCGGTGGGCGCGACCGCGCTGGGCAACTTCACGGTGGCGTCCGGGGTCAATAGCGTTGCCCTGGGCGCCAGTACCGCATCGGCCCAGAGCGCGGTGGCGCTTGGCCAGGCGTCGGCGGCGCGGGCGGCGTACAGCGTCGCCATCGGCGACACCAATACCGTGGCCGCGGGGGCGGGCGCGGGTTCCATCGCGGGCGGCCACAACTCGCAGGTCACCGGTGGCACCGGCGCCGTCGCCCTGGGCTCAGGGCAGATCGCCAACGGCAATGGCGCAGTCGCCATCGGCGATCCCAACACGTCGACCGGCAACGGTGCGGTGACCATGGGTGCCAACAACACCGCCAATGGCGATGGCGCGGTGGCGATCGGCAATACCAACAATGCGCAGGGCCAGGGTTCGGTGGCGCTGGGCAACACCAGCAGCGCGCTGGCGGCGGGCGCGGTGGCATTCGGCAATGCGGCAACGGCCAACAACGCCGGCGACGTGGCGCTGGGCTCGGGCTCGACCACCGCGACGGCGGTGGGTACGCCCAGCGTCAACATCAACGGCACCACCTACACCTTCGTCGGCACCAACCCGAGCAGCACCGTGAGCGTGGGCGCGTCCGGCGCGGAGCGCACGATCACCAACGTGGCCGCCGGACGGATCAGCGGCAACAGCACGGACGCGATCAACGGCTCGCAGCTGTTCGCCACCAACCAGGCGCTGGAAGCGCTCAACAGCACGGTCACCGCCAGCACCACGCACTACTACAGCGTCAACGATGGCGGCACGGCGGGCGGCAACTACACCAACAACGGCGCCAGCGGCCTCAACGCCCTGGCGGCGGGCGTGGGCGCCACGGCCACCGCCGACAATGGCACATCGCTGGGCCAGAACACGCAGTCCACCGTGCTGGGCGGCGTGGCGCTGGGTTCGGGTGCGGTGTCGGACCGCGCCATCGCGCCGACGTCGGGCTCGATCACCGTCGGCACCCACCTCATTCCGTACAACACCACGGATCGCAACCTGCTTGGCGCGGTCTCCGTGGGCAATGCCACGGACTTCCGCCAGATCACCAATGTCGCGGACGGCACGGAGGACCAGGACGCGGTGACGCTGCGCCAGCTCAAGGGCGCGATGAGCTCGTTCTCGGTCACGCCGATCAAGTACTTCCACGCCAACTCCTCGGCGACCGACTCGGCGGCGGTCGGTGCAGAATCGGTCGCCATCGGTCCGCAGACCACGGTGAACGGCGACAACGGCATCGGCATGGGCAATGGCGCCATCGTGCAGCAGACCGCGCCGGGCGGCACGGCGATCGGCGGGAACGCCCTGGTGAACCTGGCCGATGGCGTCGCCCTGGGTACCAACGCCGTCTCCAACGGCATCCAGGCGATGGCGCTCGGTGCCGGAGCACAGGCGGCATTCGCCGGCAGCGTGGCGCTGGGCGCGGGTTCGACGACGGAAGCGGCAGTGGGCACACCCGGCACCTCGATCAACGGCACGGCCTACACCTTCGCCGGCACCACGCCGGGCTCGACCGTGAGCGTGGGCACATTGAACGCGGAGCGCACCATCACCCATGTCGCCGCGGGACGCATCGACGGCAGCAGCACGGATGCGATCAACGGCTCGCAGCTCTACGCCACCAACCTGGCGGTGGGCAGCGTGGGCGCCAGCGTCACCAACCTCGGCAACACCGTGACCAACCTGGGCAATGCCGTCGCCAACAGCTATGGCGGCAACACCACCTACGACCCGGCCACCGGCGCCATCAACACCAGCATCAGCTACGGCGGCAACACGTACAGCTCGCTGCAGCAGGTGTTCAACCAGATCGACACCGGCGGCATCAAGTATTTCCACGCGAACTCCAACCTGGCCGACTCGCTGGCCAATGGCGTGAACAGCGTGGCGATCGGTCCGGTCTCCACGGCCAACACGGTGGATGCGGTGTCCATCGGCAATGGCGCCACCGCCGGCACCAACGTGGGCGACGTGGCGCTGGGCGCGGGCTCGGTGACTGGCGCGGTGGTGCGCACGCCGGGGGCGACCATCGCCGGCAACAGCTACACCTACGCGGGCGCCACGCCGAACAGCACGGTGAGCGTGGGCAGTACCGGCAACGAACGCACGATCACCAACGTGGCGGCGGGCCAGGTCAACGGCAACAGCACGGATGCCATCAACGGCTCGCAGCTGTTCGCCACCAACCAGGCCGTGGATGCCTTGAACAACACGGTGATCGCCAACGCCACGCACTACTACAGCGTCAACGATGGCGGCACGGCCGGCGGCAACTACGCCAACAACGGCGCGAGCGGCGTCAACGCCATCGCGGCGGGCGTGGGCGCCACGGCAAGCGCCGACAGCGCGACGTCGCTGGGCCAGAACACGCAGTCCACCGTGCTGGGCGGTGTGGCGCTGGGTTCCGGCGCCGTTTCCGATCGCGCCATCGCACCGGCGTCGGGCTCGATCCTGGTCGGCACCAACGTGGTTCCGTACAACACGACGGATCGCAACCTGCTCGGTGCCGTGTCGGTGGGCAACGCCACCGACTTCCGCCAGATCACCAACGTGGCGGACGGCACGCAGGACCAGGACGCGGTGACGCTGCGTCAGCTCAAGGGTGCGATGAGCTCGTTCTCGGTGACGCCGATCAAGTACTTCCACGCCAACTCCACCGCTTCCGATTCGCTGGCGGCGGGCGCGGAATCGGTCGCCATCGGTCCGCAGACCACGGTGAACGGCGACAACGGCATCGGCATGGGCAACGGCGCCATCGTGCAGCAGACCGCACCGGGCGGCACCGCCATCGGCCAGGACGCCACGGTGAATCTGGCCGATGGTGTCGCGCTCGGCACCAGGGCCACATCCAACGGCATCCAGGCGATGGCGCTGGGTGCGGGCACGCAGGCGGACTACGCCGGCAGCGTGGCCCTGGGCGCGGGCTCGGCTACGGCGGCCGCGGTGGGCACGGCAAGCACCACGCTCAACGGCACCACCTACAACTTCGCCGGCACCACGCCGGGCTCCACCGTCAGCATCGGCGCGGCAGGCGCGGAGCGCACGCTGACCAACCTGGCCGCGGGACGCATCAGCAGCACCAGCACGGATGCCATCAACGGCTCGCAGCTGTACGCCACCAACCAGACGCTGGAGCAGCTGGGGTCGCAGATCATCAACCTGTCCAACACCATCCGCAATCTGCCGCCCGGTGGCAGCCCCGTCACCACCACCATCAACACCTACCAGACCAGCGGCGACAACAGCACGGCATCCACCGCCACCGGCAACAACGCCACGGCGGCCGGCGCGGGCTCCACTGCGTCGGGCAACAACAGCACGGCCGTGGGTGCGGGCTCGACCGCGAGCGGCGACAACAGCGTCGCCGTGGGTGCCGGCTCGGTGGCCAGCGCCAGCAATACGGTGTCGGTGGGTTCGGCCGGCCACGAACGCACCGTCACCAACGTGGCCAATGGCGTGAACGCCACAGACGCGGTGAACGTAGGCCAGCTCAGCGACGCACTCACGGAGGCCAAGAACTGGTCGAAGGACTATGTCGACCAGCGTTTCCAGACCGTGGACCAGCAGCTCAACCGCATCGGCAACCGCGCCAATGCGGGCATCGCTTCGGCCATGGCGCTGGCCAGCCTGCCGCAGGCGTACCAGCCCAACCAAAGCTCGGCGGCGGTGGCGCTGGGTGCGTTCCATGGTGAGACCGGCGTTGCCGTGGGCGTTTCCGCCATCACCGAAAGCGGCCGCTACGTGTTCAAGCTCAACGCCACCACCAACTCGCGCGGCGACGCGGGCGCGGGTGTCGGCGCGGGCATGGTCTGGTGAGCGACGAAACCGGCGCCTTGCGCCGCATTCGTCTTCCAATGCATGAAGGAATCAACGATATGAACAATCTCTGGAAACAGATCGCAGTGGCGGCAAGCGCCGCGCTGGTGCTCGCGGCATGCGGCAACGTCAGCCGCAACGTGGCGAAGGATGGCGGCTCCGCCGCCGAACTGGTGTGGCCGGCGCCGGACAGCGTCACGCCCATGCACAAGGGCGGCACGTTCCCGAGCCTGGCGAATCTGCGCCAGGTGCGCGCGGGGCTGGGCAAGCCGCAGATCTCCGACCTCATCGGCTATCCGCACTTCAGCGAAGGGCTATGGGGCGTGCGCGAGTGGAACTACGTGTTCAACTTCCGCAAGCCGGGCAGCGATGAAGTGACGGTGTGCCAGTACAAGGTGCTGTTCGACGAGAACAGCGTGGCGCGCAGCTTCTACTGGAAGCCCGCGTCCTGCGCCGCGTGGCTGGACGAGCCCAAGCCCGCTCCGCCAGCCGCGCCGGCGCAGCGTCGGTTCACGCTGTCGGGCGACGCGCTCTTCGCGTTCGGCAAGGCGGACATCACGCCGGACGGAAGGCAGGCATTGGCCGCTTTGGCGGCACGCCTGAACGAGCATGCGGAGCAGGTGGGCAGCATCCGCATCAGCGGCTACACGGATCGCCTCGGTACGACGGCCGGCAACCGGTCGTTGTCCGAGCGTCGCGCACAGGCGGTGGCTGACATGCTGGTCGCCGATGGCGTGCCGCGCTCGAAGATACGCACCGAAGGCAGGGGTGAAAGCGATCCGGTGAAGGACTGTCCCAACGGCCCGCATGCGCAGCTGGTGGCGTGTCTCGCGCCCAATCGCCGTGTCGAAGTGAGAGTGGAACCGTAAGGCTTCGTGCCTGAGCAGCGTTCAGCGTTGCCACCCGGTCATGGTCACAGCCATGACCGGGTGCGCGCGCGTCGGGATGTTGTGCGGAAGCAGTGGCGCGCGAACGTCAGTTGCCCAGCGATGGCGTGGAGCGATGGCTCAATGCCTCGGACACTTCGTGCGCCGCCTCGATCAGCAATCGCGTGGTGGTCGCCATGTTCACGGTGGAGCCGCGCCGCTCGATGAAGGGGATGGTGATCGCACAGATCGCGCGGTCGTGCTGCATCACCGGGGCGGAGATATCGGTGACGCCATCCACCACCTGGCTCGCGATGGTGGCGACGCCGGCGGCGCGGATTTCGCGTATCGCCGTTTCCAGCGGCGGGCGGCGCAGCTTGGGCTCGTGCGCGATCATCATGCTGAACCAGCGCTCGCGCGTTTCCTCGTCCTGCCATGCCAGCAGCACGTGGCCGGAGGCGGAGTGCGAAATGGGGCGGCGATGGCCCACGCGAACCACCAGGCCGATTTCGCCCGGCGGGTCCACGCGCGCGATCACCACGATCTGTTCCTGCGAGGGCACCACCAGATGGCAGGACTGGTCGATGTCGTCCGCCAGGCGATGCATGACGGGCAGGGCGGTTTCCACCAGACTCTTCACCGGCGGCTGTTCCATGCCCAGGCGGAACAGCCGTGGCGTGAGCGCGTAGCGGCCCTCGCCATCCGGGCGGCTGATGTAGTCGCGTTCTTCCAGCACCTGCAGCATGCGGAAGATTTCCCCGCGCGAGCGGCCCACACCTTCGGAGATCTCCGCGATGGTCAGCGGCGTGACGGCGCGCGCCAGCAACTCAAGAATGTCCAATCCCTTGTCGAGGGCGGGAGCGCGGTATTTCGGGGACTCAGCAGCCATAAGCATCCGTGATATCGAGTGGCGCGTCTTGCGGCTGACCGTTGGATAGCCCTTGTTTGCGTGCCGGGACTGCCATGTTGCGCCGCAACTTGTTATACAGGTGAATTATAAGTTCATATTTGCACAGTTCGTGTGCCGTGTCGTTGGGCATATTCGCAAGGGGCCGGAGATGACATCCATGCATCCACACGCCGCATCGACGACGGCAGGTGATCCTTACCGAGGCGGCACGCCGCTGCTGCCTCTCGCATTGATCGTAAGTCTTTTTTTTCTCTGGGGCCTAGCCAACAACCTCAACGACGTGCTGGTGGCGCAGTTCAAGAAGGCGTTCACCCTGTCGGACTTCCAGGCCGCGCTGGTGCAAAGCGCGTTCTATCTCGGCTATTTCGTGGTGGCGCTGCCCGCGGGGGCCTACATGCGGCGCTACGGCTACAAGTCGGCGGTGGTGCTTGGCCTGTGCCTGTATGGCGTGGGCGCGCTGCTGTTCTGGCCGGCGGCGGCCCACGCGGTGTACGCAATGTTCCTGGCGGCCTTGTTCGTGATCGCCTGCGGGCTGGCCTTTCTGGAAACTTCGGCCAATCCCTATGTGACCCTGCTGGGCCCGGCAAAGTCGGCCGCCGCGCGACTCAACCTGGCGCAGGGCTTCAATCCGCTGGGGTCGATCGCCGGCGTGCTCATCGGGCAGCACTTCATCTTCACCGGGGTGGAACACACGCCGGCGGAGCTCGCGGCCATGGACGCGGCGGCGCGCGTAGCCTTCATGCGCAGCGAGGCGGCCGCGGTGCAGATTCCCTACCTGGTCATCGGGCTGGGCGTGCTCGCCTGGGGCCTGCTGATCCTGCTCACGCGCTTTCCGGCCAGAGGGCACGCGGAGGAAGGCGCGCCGGCCATGCGCGGCGTGCTCTCGCGCCTGCTGCGCGATGGCCGCCTGCTCGGCGCCGTGGCCGCGCAGTTCTTCTACGTGGGTGCGCAGGTGGCCGTGTTCAGCCACATGATCCGCTATGCGGAAGCCACCATGCCGGGCACGCCGGACAAGGTGGCCGCCAGTTTCGTCACGATCGGCCTGGTCTGCTTCATGGCGGGCCGCTTTGCCGGCGCGGCGCTCATGAAGCACGTCAGGGCAGCGCGCGTGCTGGCGCTGTTTGCGCTGATCAACGTGCTGCTGATGGTGGTGGCGGCATTCGTTCCGGGGCGCTGGGGCATCTATGCGCTGGTGGCGTCGAGTTTCTTCATGTCGGTGATGTATCCGACCATCTTCGCGCTGGGCGTGGAGGGCAGGGATGACGACGAACGCAAGCTCGGCGCCGCCCTGCTGGTGATGGCGATCATCGGCGGCGCGGTGCTCACCGCGGCCATGGGCGTCGCCTCCGACCGCGTCGGCATCGCGCACGCCATGCTGGTGCCGGCGGTGAGCTTTGTCGCCATCTTCCTGTTCGCACAGCAGCGGCGGCAACGAGTACCGGCGGGAGCGAACGCATGAACTGGCAATGCCTGGCGCTGGACCTGCGCGACGATCCCGCACTCATCGCCGAATACGAACGCTGGCACCGCCGCGAATACATCTGGCCCGAGATCGTCGCGTCGATACGCGAGGCGGGCATCCTGGACATGCAGATCTTCCGCACCGGCACGCGATTGGTGATGCTGATGCGCGTGTCGCCGGATTTCGACGCCGCCGCCAAGGCTGCCGCCGATGCCGCCAGTGAACGCGTGCAGGCGTGGGAGGCGCTGATGTCCACCTATCAGCAGCCGCTGCCCTGGGCCGCGGCGGGGCAGAAGTGGGTGCCGATGGAGCGGATTTTCGATTTGAGCGAGTGCGCGGGTTAGCGATCGCCAACTCGTAGCCCGGATGAAGCCGGAGGCGTAATCCGGGGTTGCGTGGCGTGAATCTCTCGCCATGGCGGGTCGTGTCGTGTGGTGGTTCCCGGATTCCGCTTCGCTTCATCCGGGCTACGGGTTACGGGCTACGGGCGCGAATCGCGCCAGATCGCATCGCGCGAAATGCGCGTGGCATCGCATTGTCCGGTCAGCGCCATGGTGACGCTGAGTTCGCGCCGTATCAGTTCGATGGCCTGCGCCACGCCCCGTTGGCCGTTTGCGCCCAGCCCGTAGAGAAAGGCCTTGCCGATAAGCCCCGCGCGAGCACCCAGCGCGAGTGCCTTGAACAGGTCCTGGCCGCTGGTGATGCCGCTGTCGAACAGCACTTCGGTGCGACCATCGACGGCGTCGACGATCGATGGCAGCACGTCGATGGCGCCCGGCGCGCCGTCGAGCTGGCGGCCGCCGTGGTTGGACACCACGATGGCATCGACGCCGTGCTGCACGGCCAGGCGCGCATCCTCGGCATCCAGGATGCCCTTGACGATCAGCTTGCCCGGCCACTCCTCGCGAATCCATGCCAGGTCGTTCCAGTTCAAGGTGGGATCGAACTGGCTGGCGATCCATTGCGCCAGCGTGGTCAGGCTGTCGGCGCCGCCGATACGGCCTTCCAGGTTGCCGAACGAGCGGCTGGGCGCCTTGAGCACGTTCCACGCCCAGCGCGGCTTGCTGGCGACGTCCAGCAGGTTGCGCAGGGTGACCTTGGGCGGCACGGACAGCCCGTTCTTGATCTCGCGATGCCGCTGCCCCTGCACGGTGAGGTCCGCCGTGAGCATCAGGGCGGAGCATTGCGCGGCGCGTGCGCGGCGGATGAGTTCGCGCGTGAAGCCGCGGTCGCGCATCACGTACACCTGGAACCAGAACGGCGTTTCGCAGGCCGCGCGCACCTGCTCGATGGAGCAGATGGACATGGTGCTGAGGCAGAACGGTATGCCTGCTTCGGCGGCGGCGCGCGCGCCGTGGATCTCGCCGCTGCCGTGCTGCAGGCCGGTCAGCCCGGTCGGCGCGATGGCCAGCGGCATGCTGGCCGGCGCGCCCAGGATGGTGGTGGCCAGTGATCTTTTGTCCACGTCCTGCATGACGCGCTGGCGCAGCCGCAGGCGATCCAAGGCGTGGCGGTTCTCGTGCAGGGTGGCCTCATCGTAGGAGCCGCGGTCGGCGTATTCGAAGAACGCACGGGGCACCCGGCGGCGCGCGATTGCGCGCAGGTCCGCGATGTTCGTCACTGGCGTTTTCATGGCTCACCCCATGGCTGTCTTGGGAGCGTCCTTCCACACGATGCCGCCGGGGAACAGATGGTCGCGCACCGAAGCGTCGTGCATGCGGGAAGAGAAGCCCGGCGCCTTGGGCGCCAGGTAGCGTCCCCGCACGATGGTCACCGGGTCCTCGAAATGCTCGTGCAGGTGATCGACGAACTCGATTGCGCGATCCTCCTTCTTGCCGGTGATGGCCACGAAATCCGCCATCGCCAGGTGCTGCACCAGTTCGCACAGGCCCACGCCGCCCGCGTGCGGAAACACGCGCACGCCAAAGCGCGCGGCAAGCAGCAGGATGGCCAGGTTCTCGTTCACACCGCCCACGCGCGCCGCGTCGATCTGGATGAGGTCCACCGCCTGCGCCTGCAGCAGCTGCTTGAACAGCACGCGGTTCTGGCCATGCTCGCCGGTGGAGATGGGGATGGGCGACACGCCCTGGCGAATGGCCGCATGGCCGAGCACGTCGTCCGGGTTGGTGGGTTCTTCCACCCAGGCCAGGCCGATGTCCTTCAGGGGTTTGAGCCATTCGATGGCCGTCTGGACGTCCCAACGCTGGTTGGCGTCCACCGCGATGGCGATGTCCGGGCCCACCGCCTCGCGGGCCAGCCGGCAGCGCCGCAGGTCGTCTTCCATGCGCAGGCCGACCTTGAGCTTGATGGTGCGGAAGCCGTCTTCCACGGCTTTCCTGGCAAGGCGCTGCATCTTCTCGTCGGTATAACCCAGCCAGCCCGGCGAGGTGGTGTAGGCGGGGTAGCCTTCGGTTTCGAGCTGCGCAATGCGCGCCTGCTTGTGCGGTTCGGCCTCGCGCAGGATGGCCAGCGCCTGCTCGGGCGTGAGCGCGTCGGTGAGGTAGCGAAAGTCGATCTGGCTGAGCAGCTGCTCGGGCGTCATGTCGGCGATGAAGCGCCACACCGGCTTGCCGGCCAGGCGCGCGGCCAGATCCCACGCGGCATTGATCACCGCGCCGATCGCCATGTGCATCACGCCCTTCTCGGGGCCCAGCCAGCGCAGCTGCGAATCGCCGGTGAGCAGGCGCGCGAACGCGCCCAGGTCGTCCACGATGTCCTTGACGGGACGGCCGACCACCATCGGGCGCAGCGCCGCCAGCGCGGTGGTCTGGATGTCGTTGCCGCGCCCAATGGTGAACACCAGCCCGTAACCCGCCAGGCCTTCGGGCGCATCGGTCTTCAGTACCACGTAGGCCGCCGAATAGTCCGGATCGGGGTTCATGGCGTCCGAGCCATCGTGCGCCAGCGACGTGGGAAAACGCACGTCGAAGGTTTCCAGGGCGGTAATCTTCACCATCGTGACCGGCCTCCCGTGCCGGGAACTGAGTAAGGCGCGTTACGCGTGCGACGCGGAATGAGCGACCACGTCCTGACGCTGGCGCCCCAGCCCGTCGATGCCCAGTTCGATGACGTCGCCCGGCTTCAGGTAGGTGGGCGGCTTCAGGCCCAGGCCCACGCCGGCGGGCGTTCCCGTGCTGATCACGTCGCCCGGCATCAGCGTCATGTAGCGGCTGATGTAGCTCACCAGCGCGGCCACGCCGAACACCATCGTGCGCGTGTTGCCGTTCTGGTAGCGGTGTCCGTTCACTTCGAGCCAGAGCGAGAGGTTCTGCGGATCGGGGACCTCGTCCCTGGTGACCAGCCACGGGCCGATGGGGCCGAAGGTGTCGCAGCTCTTGCCCTTCACCCACTGGCCGCCGTGCTCCAGCTGGAATTCGCGCTCGGACAGGTCATTGACCACCGCGTAGCCGGCCACGTGATCCAGCGCGCGCTCGACGGACACGTCGCGCGTCACCTCGCCGATGATCACGCCCAGTTCCACTTCCCAGTCGGTCTTCACCGAGCCGCGCGGAATCACTACGGTGTCGTTGGCGCCGCCGATGGCGGTGGTGGCCTTCATGAAAAGCACGGGCTGCTCGGGCACAGGCGCGTTCGTTTCCGCCGCATGGTCGGCGTAGTTCATGCCCACGCAGAGCATCTTGCCCACGTGCGCCACCGGCACGCCGTAGCGCGGCGAGCCTTCGACCCTGGGTAGGCTCGCGGGGTCGAGCGCGGCGAGGCGGCGCAAGCCGCCGTGGCCGAGCACGTTGGCGGTGATGTCGGCGATCACGCCGGACAGGTCGCGGATGGCGCCGTCGCCATCGATCAGGCCGGGTTTTTCCGCGCCGGGTTTTCCATAGCGGCAGAGCTTCATGCGGTGGTTTCCATCAGTTCGACCAGCCGCCGTCCACGATGTGGATGGTGCCGGTGGTAAAGGACGATTCGTCGGAGGCGAGATAGACGGCCAGCGCGGCGATCTCTTCGGGTTCGCCAAGGCGGCCCATCGGCTGGCGCGAGGTGAAGCCGCGCCATGCGGCTTCCTCGTCGCCGCCGAGCGCGCGGACGCGTTCGCCCAGCGAGGGCGTTTTCACCGTGCCGGGGCAGATCGCATTGCAGCGGATGCCGGCGGCCACGTAGTCGGCGGCGATGGCGCGGGTCAGGCCGATCACGGCGGCTTTGGTCGTGCCGTAGGCAAAGCGGTTGGGCACGCCCTTGATGCTCGATGCCACCGAGGACATGTTGACGATGCTGCCCGCGCCGCGCTCGATCATGCCGGGAAGCAGGGCACGGCAAAGGTGGAACATGCTGTCCACGTTGATGGCGAACGAACGCCGCCAACTGGCATCGTCCGTGTCGAGGATGGTGCCGGCATGCACGTAGCCCGCGCAGTTGAACAGCACGTCGACGCGCCCGACGCCGGCGGCCAGCGACTGGATGGCGGCAGCGTCGGTGACGTCGAGGATCTGCGTGCGGATGGACGGATGGCTCTGCGCCAGCGAGTCCAGGCTCTCCTGCTGGATATCCGTCGCCAATACCGTGGCGCCGGCTTGCGCGAAGGCGAGGGCGGTGGCGCGGCCGATGCCTGCGCCGGCCGCGGTCACCAGCGCGTGCTTGCCGCTGAGCCGGCCGCTCATGCGCTGCGTACCTTGAGGAAAGTGTTCATGCGGTTCTCCCGGAGAAAGCCGGCGCCATGCGCGCGGCAAGTGAATAGACGTCCGCCGCGGTTTCGCCGAACACATCGGCCTCGTGGCCCGGCGCGAAGCGTCGCGTCAGCGCCTGCGCGCAGGCCTTCCATTCTTCGTAGGAGGCATGCGTGTCGAGCACGGGCCAGTCGCTGCCCCACATCACGCGGCGCCCGCCGAAGCTTTCAAAGAGGTGCATGGCGTAGGGTTCTATCGCGGCCACGTCGGCCTGCTCGCCGGTCAAGGTGAGCAGGCCGGACAATTTGCAGATGACGTCCGGCACCTGGGCGACCCGCGCAATCGCGCTTGCCCATGCGGCGAATTCGCGCGCGGCGATGTTCGGCTTGGCGCCGTGATCGACCACGGTGATCAGGCCCGGGTGTTGCGTGAGCCGTTGGGACAGCGCGCGCAGGTGGCGGTTGTCCACCAGGGCATCGAACACCAGGGCGTGATCGCGCAGGCAATCGAAGGCACGGTCCAGCGACGGACGCGCCAGCCACTCGGTATCGGGGATGTCCTGCACCATCGGGCGAATGCCGCGCAGCAGCCCCTGGCCTTGCTCCACCAGCGCGGCGATGCGTTGCGTCGCGTCGTCGGCTTCCATGTCCACCCAGCCGACCACGCCCAGCACGTTCGGGTTCTGTCGGGCGAGATCGAACAGGAACAGCGTCTCGCGCTCATCCGGCGCCGCCTGCACCAGCACGCAGGCATCCGTCGATTCGAGATCCGCGGGAAGGAAGGGACGCCGCAGTGCCGCCGGCGCCTGCGCGAGCCAGCCGTACTCCAGCTGGCCGGGATCCCAGTAGTGGCGGTGCGAGTCGATGATCATGGCGTGGGCACCCGCGCATCGAGCAGGCCTTGCTCGATCAACGCTGACCAGGTCGCGGCGGGAATCGTTGCGCGGATGCGTTCGATGGCACTGTCGACCTCCGCCACCGAACGCAGGCCGCACACCACTTTCGACACCGCCGGATGCGCCAGCGGAAACTGCAGCGCCGCTGCGCCCACCTGCGTGCCCGTGCGTGCGCAGGTGTCGTAGAAGCGTTGCGCGCGCTCCCTGATGGCGGGCGAGGCGGGCGCGTAGTCGTAGGTGTCGCCGGGGCCGTTGTCCGAGCCCAGCAGGCCGGAGTTGTAGGGGCCGGCGATCAGCACCGACACGCCATCGGCGGCGGCCTTGGCCATGACGGCCTGGCTGTGCGCCTGCTCGAACAAGGTGTAGCGGCCGGCCAGCATCAGCGCGTCCAGCGGAAAGCGCTTCATCACGTCCAGGCACACGGCTTCCTCGTTCACGCCGAGGCCGATGGCGCCGACCACGCCCTGGCGGCGCAGCTCGGCCATCGCCGGCAATGCTTCGTCCAGCGCCTGTGCCAGCACCTGCGCGTGGCGCTCGCCGTGGGTCAGCTGGCCGATGTCGTGCAGCAGCAACAGGTCGATGCGATCGGTGCGCAGCCGCTTGAGGCTGCTTTCCAGGCTGCGGAGCACGCCATCGCGCGTGTAGTCGAAGTACGCGCGGCGACCGTCGACCGCGAAGCCGTCGGCGCGGTCGTGCCGGCCTTCGTCGACATCGACTAGGCGACCCACCTTGGTGGACAGGGTGTAGCTGGCGCGCTCGACGCCGGACAGCGCATCGCCGATGCGGGTCTCGCTGAGGCCGTATCCGTAATAAGGGGCGGTGTCGAAGTGCCTGATGCCGCGTCGCCATGCATGGGCGATGGCCTCGCGCGCCACCTCGTCGTCCACGCCGGCATAGAGGTTGCCGGCCGGCGCACCGCCGAAGGCCAGCGCCGCCACGCGCGCATCGGCCGGGGCCGGCGCGCCGGAGGAGTCGTGGGCTTCGTGCTGAACCGGCATCAAGACCCCCGAGCCAGCCTCCCAAGGGAGGAAAAAGTGGTGCCACCGAGGCCCCGGCATGGCCGCCGGGGATGTCCGGCCGCATCGTACTACTTGTGCATGGATAAAAACTAGGTTTATATGTGAGCACGAAACGGGGCGCGGCCGGGGAGCATCCGCGCCCGGATGCGAAGCGCTTCGATGCTTTCGGTCACCTAATAAATGTTCGGTTTGGCCATGAACATGTCCAGACGTGCGCTACCGGGGTGGAGTGATGACGCCGTTATCGGATCGGGGCTTTGAGCCTGTGCCTGTGGACCCATCGCCAAAGCTCGGTGAGCCGCTCTTCCTCGATGGCCTGGATCGCGGCGGGCCATCGGCATCGCCCTTCCTCGCCGCGGACGTCGGCGGCACGCATGCGCGCATCGGCCTGGTGATGCCCGATGCGCAGGGCGGACGGCCGGACATCCTCGCCTACAAGAACTATCGCTGCGCCGATCACGGTTCACTCGCAGACATTCTTGGCGTCTTCTGCCGCGATCACGGCGTGCATCCGCAAGCGCTGGTGTTGGCCTGCGCGGGCTTTGTCGAACGTGGCGCGGTGGTCAACGACAACCTGGCCTGGCCGGTGGTGCTGGAGCGCCTGCGGATCGAGGGCGGCTTCGCGTCCGTCGACGTGCTCAACGACTTCCAGGCATTCGCGCACGCCATCGGCCAGGTCGACCGGGACAGCACCACGGTCATCGTCGACGGCGTGGCCGACCCGAACGGCGCCGTCGCCGTGCTGGGGCCGGGCACCGGGCTGGGCGCGGCGCTGTGGTTGCCCGGTAGCCCGGCCCGCGTGCTGCATACCGAGGCAGGCCAGATGGAGCTGGCCGTGCGGCCTGGCATCGAGCAGGCGATCCGCGCCGAGCTGGGGCCGGTCGATGGCTATGTCTCGTACGAGCACGTGTTGAGCGGCCCCGGCCTGCTGCGTCTTTATCGCGCGCTGGCCTCGGTGCGCGGTGTATCGGCGACCTGCGCCGACCCCAGCGAGATCACCGCCATGGCGCTCGCGGGCATGGACGCGCTGGCGATGGAGACGGTCGATCATTTCTGCCGCTGGCTCGGCGCCTTCTGCGGCGACGTGGCCGTTGCCTTCAGCGCCAGCGGTGGCGTGTGCCTGGCCGGTGGTTTTCTCGCGCGGCTGGCCAGCGTGCTGCGCGCGGGGCCGTTCACCGAACGGTTCCTGGACAAGGGCGTGATGCGCTCTTTCCTCAATCGCACGCCCGTGTTCGTCGTCGAGCATGGTCGGCTGGGCGTGCTGGGCGCGGCGAACTGGCGGCTGGGCCTGTGATGATCGCCGCGCCACGGATGGTCAGGCGGCATGACGAACGACCATCGCGCATGGCGATCTTTCTTTCCATCGGGGGCGAACGAGCATGATGAAAGCGGCTGCGCACGGCGTACTGCTGGCAAGCGTGTTGCTGTGCACCGGCGCGCTGGCGCAATCGGCCACGGCACCGACGGCCGACACCTTGTCGCCCGCCGCGCAGGATCAGGCCTGGCAGCAGGCGAGCGCCCGATTCGCGCCGCAGCGGAACGCCATCCTGCAGCGCGTGGCGAAGGGCGCCAACCAGGATCCGTTCCGCAGCGACTGGGCTTCCCTTGAGAAGTACCGTTCACCCGCCTGGTACGACGATGCCAAGTTCGGCATCTTCATCCATTGGGGCGTCTATTCGGTGCCGGCCTTCGGCAGCGAGTGGTACTCGCGCAACATGTATCAGCAGGGCACCAAGGAGTTCGCCCATCACGTGGCCACCTACGGCCCGCAGGCGAAGTTCGGCTACAAGGACTTCGTGCCGATGTTCAAGGCCGAGCATTTCGATCCCGATGCGTGGGCCAAGCTGTTCCGCGATGCCGGCGCGCGCTATGTGGTGCCGGTAGCCGAGCACCATGACGGCTTCGCCATGTACGACTCGGCGCTGTCGGACTGGACAGCGGCGAAGAAAGGCCCGAAGCGGGACGTGATCGGCGAACTGGAGCGCGCCGTGCGCGGGCAGGGCATGCGCTTTGGCGTGTCCTCCCATCGGGCCGAGCACGACTGGTTCTTCGATGGCGGCCGCGACTTCGACTCGGACGTCAACGATCCGCGCAACGCGGAACTATACGGCCCGGCCGTGGCGCACCTGAGCAAGGACGACCAGAACCTCGCCGACGACTGGACCTATGTCTCGCCCGCCTGGCTGGAAGACTGGCTCGCACGCACGGCGGAGCTGGCCGACAAGTACCACCCGGACCTGATCTATTTCGACTGGTGGATCGGCCACCCGACCTTCCGCAATACGTTGCCGACCCTGCTGTCGTACTACTACAACGAAGGCGCGAAGCGCGACGGCGTGGTGGTGAACTACAAGCTGGGCGACTTCCCGGAAGGCGCCGGCACACTGGATATCGAGCGCGGCCAGCTGCGCGGCATCCACGCCTCGCACTGGCAGACGGATACCTCGATCAGCAACGACTCGTGGGGCTACATCGAGCACGACACGTACAAGTCGCCGACCTTCATCATCCATCTGCTGGCCGACGTGGTCAGCAAGAACGGCAACCTGATGCTCAACGTGGGGCCGCGCGCGGACGGCACCATCCCCGAAGGCGCGCAGGACACCCTGCGCAGCATCGGGCGCTGGCTGAAGGCCAACGGCGAGGCCATCTACGGCAGCAAGCCATGGCGCACGTTCGGCGAGGGTCCGACCGAAGTCGCCACCGGCACTTTCCAGGACACCAAGACCAAGCCGTACACCGCCGAGGATTTCCGCTTCACCACCGGCAACGGCAGGCTCTATGCGATCGAACTGGGCTGGCCCGCCACGCACCAGGCCACCATCCATTCGATCAAGCCCGAAGAGAAAGTGGCGCGCGTCGAGTCGGTGGCCGACAACCAGTCCATTGCCTTCACCCAGGACGCCGGTGGCCTGCACCTGCGCCTTCCCTCGCAACCCATCGGCAGCGACGCGTACGTCTACCGCATCACCTTCGCCTCGCCGAACTCGCTCAAGGCCACACCATGAAACGATGGATGTTCCCAGCCCTGTGGCTGTGTCTGGGGCTGGCGTCGACCAGCGCCTTCGCCAAGGCGCCGACTGCGCTGTTCTACATGATGGAATCGCAGAAATCGATCAACTCGCTCGAGGCGCACATCGACAAGATCGACCTGCTGGTGCCGACCTGGTACGGCGTGGACGGCAACGGCCTGGTCTCCGGCGGGCCCGACCTGTACGTGATGAAGCTTGCCAAGGCGCATCGCCTGCCGGTGATGCCCATCATTTCCGCGGGTGGCGACCGCAAGCAGTTCCACGATCTGCTGGCCAGCGAAACGGCCAAGAAGGCGATGATCGACAGCATGGTGGAGCAGGCGAAGCTGCATGGCTTCACCGGCTTCCAGTTCGACTTCGAGAACATCGCCTGGACCGATCGCGATGCGCTCACGCTGCTGGCGCGACAGACCGCCGAGGCGCTGCACAAGCACGGCCTCAAGCTCTCGATGGCGGTGGTGCCCAATGCGCCGGGTTACGCGGGCCAGGGGCCTTTCAGCAAATGGATGTGGGAATACTGGCGCGGCGCGTACGACCTCAAGGCGCTGGGGCAGGTGCTCGACCTGGTCTGCCTGATGACCTACGACCAGCACACCCGCTGGACCACGCCCGGCCCCGTGGCCGGCATGCCATGGGTGATGGAGCACCTGGACTACGCCATGAAACTGGTGCCGAAGGAAAAGCTCTCGCTGGGCATTGGCCTGTACGGCTACCACTGGTTTGCCGGCAACCCGGTGGGCGAGGACGGCAAGGAACACTCGAACATTTCCGCGCAATACATCGACGCGGACGAATCGTTCCCGCTGGCCAAGCAGTTCAACGCGACCATGCAGTGGGATCCGGTGGAGCACGAGTCGTGGTTCTACTTCTACCGCGACCAGATGCGCGAATGGGTGTTCCTGCCGGATGCCCACGCCTTCCGCGACCGCTACGACGTGGTCAACCAATACAAGCTGGAAGGTTTCTGCGCCTGGGTGCTGGGCGCGGAAGATCCCAAGATCTGGGAGGTACTGCCCGATGCCGTTCGCTAAGCCGGCGCGCCTTGCGTGGCGCGGATGGGCGATTGCTTGCGTGCTGGCGTTGCCCTGCATCGCGCATGCCGTCGGCACCTTGCCGATCATTCCGTTGCCCGCCCAGGCGAGCGTGAAGCAGGGCGGCTATACCGTGACCGCGGCGGACGCCATCCACGTCGCGCCCGGCGATCGTGCCGCGGCCAACGCGGCGCGCTATCTGTCCGACCTGCTCGCGCGCACGCGCGGGCTCGCCTTGCCGGTGATCGAAGACGCCACGGCTGCGCGTCGCGGCGGCATCGTCATCCGCAGCGATGCCGCCGCCAGCGTCGCGCAGGCCGAAGGCTATGTGCTCGACGTCGATGCGCATGGCATCGACATCCGTGCGCGCGATGCCGCGGGGCTGTTCTATGGCGCGGTGAGCGCCTGGCAATTGTTGACGCCGGACGCGGCCAAGGGCGCGGTCACGGTGCCTTCGGTGCACGTGGCCGACTGGCCGCGTTTTGCATGGCGCGGCCTGATGCTCGATTCGGCACGTCACTTCGAGCCGCCGGCCGAGGTCAGGCAACTGCTGGATGCGATGGCGCAGCACAAGCTCAATGTCTTCCACTGGCATCTCACCGACGACCAGGGCTGGCGGCTGGAAATCCGCCGCTATCCCAAGCTCACGCAGGTCGGTGCATGGCGCCAGCCGCCGGAAGGCGGCAAGCCCTATGGCGGCTACTACACCCAGACTGAGGTGAAGGACATCGTGGCCTACGCGGCGGCGCGCCACATCACCGTGGTGCCCGAGATCGACATGCCGGGACATGCGCAGGCCGCCGTGGCGGCGTATCCGGATATCGGCGTGACCGGCAAACAGCCGGCTGTGTCGATCGACTGGGGCGTGAATCCTTATCTGTTCAACGTCGACGATCACAGCATTACCTTCTTGCAGAACGTGCTGGACGAGGTGATGGAGCTGTTCCCGTCCACCTTCATCCATGTCGGCGGTGACGAGGCGATCAAGGATCAGTGGCAGGCATCCGCCGCGGTGCAGGCGCGCATGCGTTCGCTGGGCCTCAAGGACGAGAAGGCCTTGCAGAGCTGGTTCATCGAGCGCATGGGCCAATACCTGGCGAGGCATGGCCGTCGCCTGATCGGTTGGGATGAAATCCTCGAAGGCGGCATACCGCCATCGGCTTCGGTGATGTCCTGGCGCGGCACGCAGGGCGCCATCGATGCGGCACGCCTGGGACACGACGTGGTGTTGTCGCCGGCGCCGACGCTTTACTTCGACAACCTGCAAAGCCATCTCGACGACGAGCCTTCCGGCCGGCTCGGGGTGCAGACGCTGGCTACCGTCTACGCGTTCGAGCCGGTGTCGCCCGAACTCACCGCCGAGCAGGCGAAGCACGTGCTCGGCGCGCAGGCCAATATCTGGGCCGAGTACCTCACAGCGCCCTGGCAGATCGAGCACGCGGCGTTCCCGCGCATGGATGCGCTTGCGGAAGTCGCGTGGACGCCCGCCGACAAGCGTCATTTCGACGGATTCATCGCGCGGCTTCCCGCCCAGTTCGCGCGCTACCGACAGCTGGACATCCGCTACGCCGACAGCGCCTTCGCGGTCGGCATGCAGGCTAGGCGCACGGGCAAAGGCGTGGCCGTGACGCTCGCCACGCAGGTGCCCGGCGTCATCATCCGCTACACCACCGACGGCAGCGTGCCGGGCGCGGGCTCGCCCGTGTATCGCGGGCCGATCGACATCACGCTGCCCGCCACGGTCAGTGCTGCTTCGTTCGTCAGCGATGGCCTGCCATTGGCGCGCGTGCGCAGCCAGCGCTTCGACACGCAAACGCTGTCGAGCTTCGACGGTAGTGCGTTGCGCGGCTGCCCGAACGGCGATCTGGGTGTGCGCGTGCCGCTGCTGCCCGATGCCACCGCGCCCGCACCGGTCTACAACGTCGACGTGATGAACAGCTGTTGGACGCTGTCGCAGGTGTCGTTGGATGGTGTGTCCGGCATCGCCATCGATGGCGCGTGGCTGGCGCGCAACTACGGGCTTGCCCACGATGCGTCGAAAGTCGTCTCGCGTGCGGCGCATACGCCGGCCGGCGAGTTCGAAGTCCACCTCGATGGCTGCGGCGGCCCTGTGATCGCGAGTCTCGCCTTGCCGGTGGAAGCGCGTCCCGGCACGACCTATCGTGTCGCCGCGACGTGGGCCGCCCGCACCGGTACGCATGATGTGTGCGTCGTGTCCACGGCGCCGATCAATGGTTTGTTGTCGGCCATCAATCGCGTGTCGTTCACGGCTTCTGCCTCGGGAGAACGCTGAGGTGCCGGAGCATCGGGCCACGACAGGCGCCGGTTGCATGCGTGCGATCCGGTGCCTGGCCGTGGCGTTGCTGCTGGCTGCTCCCGCCGTTGCCATGGCAGCAACCGACCATGTGACCGAGCAGGCGGCGCAACTCGTCGCGCAGATGACGCCTGCCGAGAAGATCGCGCAGTTGCAGAGTGCGGCGCCGGCGATTCCTCGCCTTGGCATTCCGGCCTACGACTGGTGGAGCGAGGGCCTGCATGGCCTTGCGCGCTTTGGCGAGGCCACGGTGTTTCCGCAGGCCATTGGCCTGGCGGCGAGCTGGGATCCCGAGCTGCTGCATACGGTGGGTGGCGTGGTGGCGATGCAGGCGCGCGACAAGTTCCTGGCCACCGGGCAGCATCAGGATCACGGGCGCTACAACGGCCTCACCATCTGGTCGCCGAACATCAATATCTTCCGCGATCCGCGCTGGGGTCGCGGCCAGGAAACCTATGGCGAAGATCCGCGCCTGACGGCGACGCTGGCCGTGGCCTTTATCCAGGGACTGCAGGGCGATGACCCCGGGCATCCCACGGTGATCGCCACGCCCAAGCATTTCGCCGTGCATTCCGGGCCGGAGCCGGGCCGGCACGGTTTCGATGTGGACGTGTCGCCGCACGATCTGGAGGACACCTATCTCCCGGCTTTCCGCGCGGCCATTGTCGATGGCAAGGCGGGATCCATCATGTGCGCGTACAACGCCATCCATGGCGTGCCGGCGTGCGCGTCATCCTGGTTGCTGGGCGAGCGGCTTCGGCGCGACTGGGGTTTCAAGGGTTTCGTCGTCACCGACTGCGATGCGGTGGACGACATGACCGCGTTCCATCACTACCGCAAGGACAACGCGGGCTCCGCTGCCAGTGCGTTGCAGGCGGGCACGGACCTCAATTGCGGCGTCGCGTATGACGGCCTGCGCGCGGCGCTCGCCGACGGCCGGATCAAGGGCGAGGATCTCGATGCGGCGGCGACCCGCCTGTTCGCCGCGCGCTATCGGCTCGGCATGTTCGACGCGTCCGCGCCGGCGCTGCCTGACGATCCCGCAGCGGATCGCGCGCTGGCCTTGCGCGCGGCGGCCGAGTCCATCGTCCTGCTCAAGAACCGCGCGGGCACGTTGCCGCTGAAGGCCGGTGCCCGCGTCGCCGTCATCGGGCCGAATGCCGATGCCTTGTCCGTGCTGGAGGCGAACTACCACGGCACGGCACGCGACCCCGTCACGCCGCTCGATGGCCTGCGCCAACAGTTCGGCGCACGCAATGTGCGTTACGCGCAGGGTGCGGCGCTGGCCGAGGGCGTGCCCGTGCCGATTCCGGCGACGGCGTTGCGTGCCGGTGACGCGGACAACACGCAAGGCCTGAAGGGCGAATATTTCCGCGACACAAATCTGAGCGGCCCGGTGGCGGCTACGCGCGTCGATGCGCGGGTCGACATGGATACGGACCACGTCCCGCCGATGAAGGCGCTGGACGCGACGGCGTATGCCGTGCGCTGGACCGGACAGCTGTTGCCGCCAGGGCCGGGCGACTACACCTTGGTCGTGCGGGTGGATCGCTGTTTCGACTGCAAGGGGCACGATCCGGTACGGCTCTATCTGGACGGCCATCTGATCAGTGGCACGACGGGCGAAAGCGAGCCGCAGGCGGCAACGATCCATGTGGATGACACGCGTCCGCGTGATATCCGGATCGAATGGCAACACACCGGTGAGGACCAGGGCATCCACCTGCAATGGATCGCACCTGTGGAAGCGCAGCTGGCCGAGGCGCGCCGTGCCGCCGATGCGTCCGACGTGGTGGTCGCTTTCGTGGGCCTCTCGCCGGAGGTGGAGGGCGAGGAACTCAAGGTCGACGTACCCGGTTTCCTGGGCGGTGATCGCACCGATATCGGCTTGCCGGCCACGCAGCAGCGCCTGCTCGAAACCGTCGCCGCCAGCGGCAAGCCCCTGGTAGTCGTGCTGATGAGCGGCAGCGCCGTCGCCATGAATTGGGCCAAGGAGCACGCCGATGCCATCGTCGCGGCGTGGTATCCGGGCGAGCAGGGCGGCGCGGCCATTGCGCAGACGCTGGCGGGCGTGTTGAACCCCGCGGGCCGCCTGCCGGTGACGTTCTATCGAGATGCCCGCGAGCTTCCGCCCTTTATCGATTACGACATGAAGGGGCGCACCTACCGCTACTTCACGGGCGAGCCACTGTATGCCTTTGGCGACGGACTGAGCTACACCAGCTTCGCCTATGGCGCGCCGCATCTTTCAGCGACGCGAGTGAAAGCCGGCGAATCGATGGACGTGACCGTAAGCGTGCGCAACAGCGGCAGCCGCGAGGGCGCCGAAGTGGTGCAGGCTTATCTGGCGTATCCGGATGCGGCCGATGCACCGCGCCGCGCACTGGTTGGCTTTCGGCGCGTATCGCTTGCGGCGGGTGAGCAGCGCGAAGTGAGCTTTCATCTCGACGCGCGCGCCCTGAGCCTGGTGGATGCCGATGGCAAGCGCGCCGTGCGGGAAGGGCATTACGAGCTCTACGTCGGCGGCCGCCAGCCTGCGGCGGGGCAGGCGCCGGCACGCTTCACTGTGACGGGGCGGGCCGACGTGCCGCGCTAGGCACGTCGGTGGGCTATGCATTCGCCTTCGCGCGCACCGCACATCAGGCTGGCCACAGCCGATGCGCGACTACGCACCGGCTCATGGCGACGACAGCGGCGCCGCATTGAATACCTGGAACTCGCGGATGGATGCCGCGCCCACGCTGGACAGGATGTTCAGCCGCACGCGCTGCGCCGTGACCTTGGGGAACACGTCGATCTTCATGTGCCCGATCGCCTCGGCGCCAGCTACGGCGTGCCAGGCCTTGCCGTCGAAGACTTCGATGGCGTACTTGCGCACGTGCTGGCCGTCGTCCAGCCACTCCATCGCCAGCGTGCGGTCGAAGGTGACGGGATGGCCGAAATCCACTTCCAGCGTGGCATGGCGCGAATCCGCGGGCGCGGACCAGAACGTGTCCTTGTTGCCGTCGAGCGCGGCTTCGGTGTTCTCGTCCGTCGCCACGTGATGGCGCGCAAGATTGCTCGCGTCGCCGTAGCGCTCGCGCAGCGCCTTGCCGAAGGCTTCCAGGCGGGCGACGTCGGCATCGGGCAGCCGGCCATGCCGGTCCGGCGCGATGCCGAGCATCAACTGGCCGCCGCGGCCTACGCTGTTCTCCCAGGTGTCCACCAGTTTCGCCACGCTCTTGAGCGTGGCCTCGTCGTTGGGATGCCAGAACCAGTGCAGGTCGTGCAGCGGCGTGTCCACCTCGATGGGACGCCAGCGCCGGTAGCCGTGGCGATCGATGACGTTCCAGTTCTCGCCGCGGATATAGCCGTCTTCCTGGCCCACCCAGCGGATATCGCCGTATTCGAACAGCCCCATGTCGGCGAACACCATGGCGTTCGCCTGGTAGGTGCGCAGGGTTTCGATGTAGCGGGGGAAGTCATAGACGTGGCCCGCGCTTCCCGCGCCGTCCAGCCACCATTCGACCAGCGGGCCGTAGTGCTGCGCCAGCTCCTCGACCTGGGCCTGGTAGTAGGCGTCGTAGGCCTTGGGCTGGCTGTAGCGGGGTTCGTGGCGGTCCCACGGCGAGAGGTAGATGCCGAACTCGAGCCCGGCCGCGCGCGCCGCGTCGGACGCCATTCGCACAAGGTCGCCCTTGCCGCCCATCCACGGGCTGTTCTTCACCGAGTAGTCGCTCTGCGCGGTGGGGTACAGCGCGAAGCCGTCGTGGTGCTTGGCCACCATCACCATGTAGCGCGCGCCGGCTGCGCGGCTGGCGCGCGCCCATTGCGCGGTATCCACATGGTCGGGGTTGAACACCTTGGGGTCCGCCGTGCCGTCGCCCCACTCGCGGTCGAGGAAGGTGTTCGTGCCGAAGTGGACGATGACGCCGAATTCCAGATCTTGCCAGTGGATCTGCTGGGGAGACGGCCTGATGTCGTCCGTGCCTTGCGCTGCCGCCATCGGCGAGAGGGCGAGCGCCATGGCGGCACCCAGCAGAGATCGCGCGAATCGCTTCATGCTCCACCTTTGATCGGATCGTTTGGACGTAAAGACGTCCATTAGAGATAGGGCATTAAAGACAGTGTAGGAAGGCGTGTCAACGACATTCGAGCAGCTTGCTTGCGTGAAATCATGAGGGTTTCGCCGGAGGTGCCGGCTTGCTGTTCGTCAGTGCGGTAGTCGGCTCAATCGGTGGCTTGGTGGCGGGCGTGGCGCGGTCGGGACAGCGGCTTTCGGCTCGGTCGGTACCTTTCGGCTTTGGGGCATGGCTGGCCGGTGCCGCTCCGCCTTCCGGGCCGGACCGATCCGTCAGGCGCTTTAGAGGGCGCAGGGGCCGGGCGGTACGGTCGGGCGCGGCAAGTACCGAAAGTTCTTATGCGTCCGTGACTTAGGAGAGCGGCAAGGCTGGAGCAAGGTACATCCGCAAACTTCTGCTGCATTGCCCCTTTGCATCGATTCAAGTTCGGCCTATAAAGCTGCTAAGGTCACATATGAACTGAGAGTTCGTATATGAATACTATCTGTACGTGATGGAGGCGGGAGGGCCGGGTCGCGAACCGGTGCGGTGCAGCCCATGGGGAGTTGCGCGGCCTGGCGGTCTGGTCCACGCGGGGAAGCGCTTGCTGGCGCGCAAGTATCCCGTGTTCGCGGTTTGCGCGGGAGGCTTGACGGCAACAACGGCTACGGCATCGGCGGAGGTCCCGGGCGGCCGGGGTAGAGAGAACGGAGACGCCTGGTTCCGGTCAGGGGCCGCGAAAGCGGAGCGGAGCAGGCGGGCAAGGGCAGTGCACAAGAAGTGAGTCGTGCTGGCGGGCGCCATGCCCGGAAGCAACCACAACACCAGAGTTTCTCGGGGAGGACAAACCATGAACACCATCTGTTTGCGACGCAGCGTGCTCGCCAGTTCCCTTGCGTTGGCGCTTTTCGCGCCACAGGTTTTCGCGCAGTCGGCATCGTCCGCCGGCGATCAGTCGTCCGCGCAGCAGGCGACGGGCACGTCGTCGTCCGCCAAGCCTGAGAAGGCGGTGGAGCTGAAGGGCATCACCGTCACCGGCTCCATGATTCCGCGTGCGGAGGTCGAAGGGCAGGCGCCGGTGGTCTCCATCACCGCCGAGCAGATCAAGGACCAGGGCTTCACCACGCTGTGGGAATTTCTCGATTCGCTGCCGCAGGTGGGCCAGCAGCAGTCCGATCCCGCCTCGTGGGGTTCCAGTTCCGTCAATGCGCGCTCGGTCAACCTGCGCGGCGTCGGGCCGGGCTTCAGCCTGCTGATGATCGACGGCCATCGCGTGGTGGATTACCCGCAGCCGCTGAACAAGCAGAGCAACTTCCAGAACTACAACAACCTCCCCATCGGCATGATCGACCATGTCGAAATCCTTGCCTCGGGCGCCTCGTCCATCTACGGCTCGGACGCGGTGGCGGGCGTGATCAACGTGATCCTGAAGAAGAACTATCAGGGTGACGAACTGCAGGTCACCGGCGGCACCTCCACCCGTGGCGGCCGCAACTACGGCGACATCAACTTCTTCGGCGGCAAGTCCGGCAGCAACTGGCACATCCTCTACAACCTGGAGCAGTCCAACCGCACGGCGTTGTGGGGCAAGGATCGTCCGTATCAGGATTCGGTCTCCGACGCGGGCTACGGCGCCTGGGGCCCGGCGTCGCGCATGTTCGGCTACCAGTACGACGCGGCCGGCGCCATCGCGCTGTCCGCCACGGATGCCAACGGCATGTACATCACGCCGCCGGCGGGCACCTGCTCGAAGTTCACCAACTCGCAGCTGAGCCAGTCGCATTCGGTGACCACCAACGGCACGCAGATCACCGGCGTGACCAACAACGGCTACTACTGCTCGCAGCCGGCCCTGTTCCAGAACTGGGTGCTGACGCCCGGCAGCCGCAGCCAGAACGGCTACATCGCCGGCGAGTACGACTTCAGCAACGGCCTGCAGCTCTACGGCTCGGCCGCCCTGTACGACACGGTGGGCATTTCCAACACGCAGCTGCCGGTGGAAGTGACCGGCAAGTTCTACGACCAGACCACCGGGCAGGTGATCAACCAGGGCATCCGCCAGCTGACCGCACAGGAAATGGGTACCTCGGCCAACACGCACGACCGCGAGCAGAACTGGAACCTGCAGCTCGGCCTGAAGGGCACCTTCCTCGACGGCCGCTTCAACTGGGATTTCAATCTCAACAGCCAGAAGTACACGGTGCGCGAGGATTACACCGGCATCAACATCACGGCGATGAACAACTTCTTCCTCGGCCAGCAGAAGGGCACCACGGCCGACGGCCTGCCTATCTACGCGATGAACTGGCAGCAGTGGTGGAACCCGATCACGCCGCAGCAGTACGGCCAGTTCGCGGTGAACGGCGAGAACACGTCATCCTCGTGGCTGGACCAGGCGCAGTTCCGCATCAACGGCGAGCTGTTCAAGATGCCGTGGGCGGATGAATCCGTGGGTTGGGCCGCGGTGCTCGAAGCGGCGCACAACGGCTTCCTGCTTTCGCCCGATCCGCGCGCGCAGGATCCGAGCACGTTCCAGAACCCGTTCGGCGCCTACCTCACCGGCGGCGGCACCCGCCAGCGTTTCTCGCTGGGCACCGAGTTCCGCGTGCCGATCTTCAATCAGCTGACCTGGACCATCTCCGGCCGCGGCGACAAGTACAACGACGCCAGCAAGGCCGACGTGGCCAAGACCTGGGGCACCGGCCTGGAGTACCGCCCGTACGACGGCCTGCTGCTGCGCGGCAGCTACGGCACCAACTTCAAGGCGCCTGACATGCAGGCGATCTACCTGACCGGCTCCACCTCGCCGGTGGGTGATTACGTCGACCCCCTGCAGTGCATCAACGCGATCAAGGCCGGTCAGTCCAACAGCACGTGGTGCAGCCTGGTGCAGCGCCCGACCTCGCAGTACTACAACCTGAACACCAACGGCAGCCGCCTGCTGGAACCGCAGACCGGCCACTCCTGGACCTATGGTTTCGTGTGGCAGATTCCGGGCGTGCAGGGCCTGTCGGTGTCGGCCGACTACTGGCACATGGGCGTGGACAACGCCATCGAGTATCTGGACAAGGACACCGTGCTGGTCGACGAGGCGGGCTGCCTCACGGGCCTGCAGGCCAACGGCACCTCGGCGCTGTCGCCGTACACGGCGCACGTGCCGGGCTCGGCGTACTGCAGCATGGTGACGCAGATGGTCCAGCGCAACGCGGCGGGCCAGATCGTCTCCGAGGAGTCGGGCCCGATCAACGAAGCGTCGCTGTACGTGAGCGGCATCGATGCCTCGCTCGACTACAAGTTCCACACCGAGAACTACGGCAACTTCCGCGCCAACATCAACTACACCGACAACCTGTCGTACAAGCAGCGCGTGCTGGCGTCGGACCAGCTGCAGAACACCCGCTACAACTACGTGGCGAGCCGCATGACCTGGATCGCCGACTGGACCAAGGGCGACTGGAACGTGTCGATCTCCGGCGTGCGCGACGGCAGCATGCGCGCACCGAACTACGCCGGCTGCGTGGTGCTGCCCAACGGCATCCAGCCGGGCATGGTCAACGTGCAGAACGGCTCGGAGTCGATCAGCACCGGCGTGTGCCAGGTGACGCAGGATGGCGTCTCGGTGAACGTGCCCGATGCCACCTATCGTGGCCGCACGCCGGTGTGGATCACCTGGAACGCCGCGGTGGGCTGGCAGATGAATCCGGATACCAACCTGAAGCTCACGGTATCCAACATCTTCGACAAGGTGAGCTCCATCCCGTACTACGCGGGCGGCTTCGAGTTCGTCACCACCGGACAGACTGCCAGCGAATACAACGGTCGCGAGGTGTTCCTCACGTTCGACTACAAGTTCAAGTAAGCGAGCGTGTCTGACGTCGGGCCGGCACTGGCCGGCCCGATGGATTCGAGTCGCGCGGGTCCGTCCCGGCATGCCGGGACCGGTCCATCACGGATAACGCGGTGGAGGATGGTGCATGAGGTTCTGGAAGAAGGGCGGGGCAATCACACCCAGCGGCTTTTCGTTCGATGCCACTTCTTCACCGACATTGCGCCGCAGCCTTCGCTGGATGGCCATGGCTTGTGCGCTGGGCACGACAGTCGCCATTGCTGGCGAACAGCTGAAGGCATTCACGCCACCGGATGCGGTCGCCATCGAGCGCCAATGGGTGGAAGCAAACCGTCCTTACGATGGCGCGCGCCAGGCCATCCTCGCGCAGGTCCGGAAAGTGGCGTGGCAAGGCCCGATGTCGCCGGACTGGAAAAGCCTCACCGCGTATCGCACGCCCGATTGGTATCGCGATGCGAAGTTCGGCATCTTCGTCCACTGGGGCGTGTATTCGGTAGCGGCGTACAAGGGCGAGTGGTACCCGCGCCACATGTACGAGACCACGGGTGAATACGCCAATTATCACCAGCATCAGGTGGACACCTATGGGCCGATGCCAAAGGTGGGCTACAAGGACCTGATCCCGCGCTTCAAGGCGGAGCATTTCGATCCGCAGGCGTGGGCGGCGTTGTTCCATGCGGCGGGTGCGCGTTATGTGGTGCCGGTGGCCGAGCATCACGACGGTTTCGCCATGTACGACTCCCACCTTTCCGATTGGACGGCCATGAAGATGGGGCCGCACCGGGACGTGATCGGCGAACTCGCCAAGGCCATCCGCGCGCAGGGCATGAAGCTTGGCCTGTCCTCGCACCGCGCGGAGCACGACTGGTTCTTCGAATACGGCCGCCGCTTCGACTCCGACGTCAACGATCCGAAATATGCCGCCCTGTACGGCCCGGCGCATCCCACCGAGGGCGCCAAGGGCGCGGATGGCAAGGACGTGGACTGGACCTTCGTGTCCGATGCCTATCTCGACGACTGGCTCGCGCGTTCCTCCGAAATCGTGCAGGACTACCACCCCGACCTGATGTATTTCGACTGGTGGGTGGGGCAGCCGCGCTTTCGCGGCGCGCTCGCCGATTTCGCGGCCTTCTACTACAACCAGGCCGCCTCGCGCGAGCAGGGCGTGGTGCTGAACTACAAGCTCGACAACATGATGCCCGGCACCGGCACGCTCAATATCGAGCGCGGGCAGGCTGCCGATATCCTCGCGCAGCCGTGGCAGACCGAAACCTCCGTGAGCCCGGATTCCTGGGGCTACGCGGAAGGCGACACCTACAAGTCACCCGACGAGATCGTGCAGCTGCTGGTCGACGTGGTCAGCAAGAACGGCAACCTGCTGTTGAACGTCGGCCCCAAGGCGGACGGCACCATTCCCGATGAAGCCAAGGGCATCCTGTTGGCGATGGGGCAATGGCTGAAGACCAATGGCGAGGCCATCTACGGCTCGCGGCCGTGGCAGCGTTTTGGCGAAGGCCCTACCCAGGTCGCGGCGGGCACCATGCAGGACACCAAGACCAAGCCTTATACGCCGGAAGATTTCCGCTTCACCAAGCGAGACGGGCATCTCTACGCCATCGAAATGGAATGGCCGGCGACAGGCCAGGCGGTGATTCGATCCGTCACGCCTTCGATGAAGGTACGCAAGGTCACGCTGTTGTCGACCGGAGCGACCATGGCTTTCCATCAGAAGGCGGATGGCCTGCATCTTGAGCTGCCGGGCAAGCCGGCGGGCCTGCATGCTTACGTGTATCGCATCGATATGGCGGACGCTGCGCACTGAGGGCAGCCACGCGGATCCGACCACCGAATCGCGCATGTACCCGGACCGCCCGGCCGTGATGGCCGGACGGTCGGTTCGCCCACGGCATCCACTCAGTGTGCAGCGGCGGCCTTTTCGATCAGGCGTGCCACGGCATCCGGATGCGACACCATCACGACGTGCGATGCACCCTTGACCACGACCACTTCTTTCGCCGCCGCGCGCGTGGCCATGAAGGCCATGGCCTGGGGCGGGATGTTCTTGTCCGCATCGCCATAGATCCACCACGACGGCAGGTTCTTCCACGAGGCATCGCCCGCCTTTTCATCCAGCGCCGCCTGCAGCAGCGGGCGCTGCGTCACGGCCATCAGCGCGGCGTCGGCCGCGGGCACGTCCGCGGCGAACTGCGCATGGAACTTGTCCTGCTGGATGTACAGGTCCTTGCCGCCGCCGGCGAGGTCGGCAGGCGGCGCCAGCGCCTGGCCGAGCGTGCTGCCCGGGAACTTGCCGGTGAGCTCGCCCAGGCTCTCGCCCGGCGCAGGCGCGAACGCGCTGACGTAGACGAGCGACTTCACGTTGGCATGCCCGTTGGCCGCCTCGGTGATGACATTGCCGCCATAGGAGTGCCCGACCAGCACCACGGGCCCCTTGAGGTCGGCCACCAGGCTGCCGATGTACGCGCCGTCGCTCTTTGCGCCACGCAGCGGGTTGGCGGCGGCAATCACGAAGTAGCCGTCCTTCTGCAGGATCCTGACCACGCCGTTCCAGCTGGATGCATCCGCGAAGGCGCCGTGCACCAGCACGATGAAGGGTTTGTCCATCGGCTTGGACATCTGCGCGGACGCATTCATGGCGAGCATCGTGACGATGCCGAACGCCAGGGCGATAAAGGCTTTCCTCATGGTTTGTCTCCTTGATGTTGGGCGGGGTTGCCCGGGATGAAATCGGCCGCGTGCGGCGGCGGCTACGGGGCGTAACGGGTGAATACCCGGTCGTGATCCTTCACCCTGGCCTGGTGGCAGCCATCACAAGTGCGATGCTGGGCTTCGTCGGCCGGCGTGCCGTCGATGAACCGGCCATAGCCCCAGCCGCCGGTCGACGCATAGCGCGCGGAATCCTTGACCATCACCTGCACCGTGGTGGCGGCGCCGGAAAGGTGGCCGAAGCGAACTCGGCGGATGGCGTGCGTTTCCACGCCAGCTTGACCAGCACGCTGCCATCGGGGAACGGCAAGCTGCCTTCCCGGTAAGCCTTGATCGCCACGGCATTGCCGACCACCACGCGCAATTCGTCGAGTGGCGCGGCTTCCTCGGCCGGGGCGATCAACTCCCATTGGCGATAGCCCTCAGGCAGCGTGACGCCATAGATCGGCGACGCCGGGTTCGTGCCGCTCCGTGTCGTGGCGAACGCCATGGCGGTCATGGCGGCAGCGGTACCGGCGACGGCAAGCAGCGCAACAAGCATCGGCCTCATGGCTTCGCTCCGGCGCGAGGGCTCAAAGGTGATCGGCGTCGATGACGGCCTTGGTGAACGCCTCGGGCGCTTCCTGCGGCAGGTTGTGGCCGATGCCGCCGGTGATCAGGCGAAACTCGTACTTGCCCGTGAACTGTTTCGCATACGCTTCCGGCGCGGGATGCGGCGCGCCGTTGGCGTCGCCCTCCAGGGTGATGGTGGGCACGGTGATCCTGGGAAGCTGCGCCAGGCGCTGTTCCAGCGGTGCATAGCGGGCTTCGCCCTGGGCCAGGTCCAGGCGCCAGCGATAGTTGTGGACGGTGATCGCGACATGGTCCGGGTTGTCGAAGGCGGCGGCGCTTCGGTCGAAGGTCGCGTCGTCGAAGTTCCACTTGGGCGATGCCAGCTGCCAGATCAGCCTGGCGAATTCGCGATGGTTCTTCGCATAGCCTTCCTGGCCGCGGTCGGTGGCGAAGTAGAACTGATACCACCACTGGTATTCGGCCTTGGGCGGCAGGGGCGCCTTGCCGGCCGCCTGCGTGCCGATCAGGTAGCCGCTGACGCTGACCAGCGCCTTCACGCGCTCGGGCCACAGTGCGGCGACGATGTCGGCCGAGCGTGCGCCCCAGTCGAATCCGCCGAACACCGCGCGCTTGACGTGCAGCGCGTCCATGAAGTCGATCACGTCCTGCGCGAGCGCGGCGGGCTCGGCGTTGCGCAGGGTGTCCGCGGAGAGGAAATGCGTGTCGCCATAGCCGCGCGCGTAGGGAACCAGCACGCGGTATCCCTTGGCGGCCAGCGCCGGCGCCACTTGCGCGTAGCTGCGGATGTCGTACGGCCAGCCGTGCAGCAGGATCACGACGGGACCGTTCGCCGGCCCCATCTCCGCATAGGCCACATCGAGCACGCCGGCGTGAACGTGCTTGAGCGCGCCCCAGGCGTCGGGCGCCGGTGCCGACTGCGCATGCGCCTGTCCGGCGAGAGTCATCGGAAGGGCGAGCGCGGCGCCCAGCGCCATGCGCAACAGGCCGCGGATGGGGAATGTCGTGTTGACGTGCATGGTCGTCTCTCCATCGAATGGGTGACAGGCGAAAGCCCGGGAACGTCCGTTACCGTTTGGCGTATTCGGTAAACACGTAGTCGCGACCCTTCACGATCGTGTGGCAGGCGAGCCCGCATTTCGCATCGTTGCCCTGCGGCGGGTTGCTGGCCTGCGTGCCGGGCGAAAAGGCGTCCGTGTCCTTGTCGCGGTCGAACACGGCGTAGCCCCAGCCACCGCTGTCCGCGAAGCGCTTGCTGTCCTTCACCATGAAGTCGACGTCGTGCTGCGTGGCGGGCACTGTCGCGGCGGGGAAGGTCTCGAGCTTCTTGGTGTTCCAGTGCACCTTGGCCATCTTCGAGCCGTCCGGGAACGGCTTGCCATTGCCGGGAATGCCGGACTTGAAGGCCTCGATCATGGTGGGGTTGGCCATGACCACGGCGAGCAGGCCGCCGTCTTCGCTGACGGAAACGACCTGCCAGCTCTCGTAGCCCCTGAACTCCGAGAAGGCCAGGCCGCCCGGCACCTTCAGTGCATACTTGTCCTGCGTGGAGACGGCAAAGGCCACGCTGGCGAGCGTGGTCACCATCAACAGAGTTCCCGCTATCACGAGTGTCGTCTTGCGCTTCATGGCTGATCCTGCCTCGCTGATTCCGGTGGGTGGGGTGAAGCTCTTGCTCAGGGCATGCTCATCGGTCTGGTGCGTGGTGCATCGATCAGGTTCGGTCCCTGCGCTCGGCCGGTGCATCGGGGTCATTGAGGACGACGCTGCGCCGGCCGAACATGCGTGCGTCCACGGAGTAGGCGCCCGGGCCGAGCAGCGCGAGCGCGACGGCGGCGAGCATGGAGATGCCCGCGCACTGCCACGCCGCGCCGCCGGTGCTGACCAGCGCGTACATCCCCGCCATGACGCAGCAGGAGGCGAGCACAGGCGTCGCCAATCCGATGATCAGCAGGAAGCAAAACACTTCCAGCAACCACGCCATGGCCGGAAACCGGGCCCGCACCGACTGCGTTGCCAGGCACAGCGACAGCGCCGCGGTGAGGCGCAGGCAAAGCAGGCCGACACCCGGCAAGCCGATGGGGAACATGGAGAAGAGACGCTGCATGGCCGTAGCCTAGGCGCGGGCCATGCCGGCAACAGCCCCACATGGTGGAGAGGCCCGCTCACCCTTTCGGGTGATGGCCGGAAACATTCGCCACGCAACCATCGGCCATGGCATTGCAATTGGCCTTACTTGGGCGAAGATCGATAACCAGCCGAGAGGTCGAGGAGAAGCGGGCAGTGGGGCAACGTGCGGACGGGGGTTCACCCCCGCATCAGCGTGAGCGTGCGTGGCTTCGGCGATGGGCCGCGCTGTTGTTGTGCGCCATGCTCGGGGCCACCGGTGCCGCTCATGCGGTAGATGCCAGCCGGCTGCTTTCGCAGTACGGGCATACCGCATGGCGCTTGCAGGACGGCGAGCTTCCCGCATCGGCCTATCCCATGGCCCAGACATCGGATGGCTATCTGTGGATCGGCACGCGCGCGGGCGTGGTGCGCTACGACGGCGCGCGATTCGTGCCGCTCGAGAGCTTGACCAGCGAACGCCTGAGCAGCTCCTTCATCATTGCCCTGCTTGGCGCGAAGGACGGCAGCCTGTGGATCGGCACGAACGCCGGGCTGAGCCGATGGAAGGACGGCCAGCTGACCGATTACCCGGGCGTGAATGCCGCCGTGGTATCGCTCGCGGAGGATCGCAGCGGCAAGATCTGGCTGCTTGCCAATGGCAGGGATGCCGAGCCGCTATGCGAGGTCACCGGATCGCGCGTGATCTGCCACGGCAAGAACGACGGGCTCGACGTGCCAGGCCTGTGTTGCGATCGCATGATCACCGACGGCGACGGCACCTTCTGGATGGGCACGGATACGTCGCTGGTCCAGTGGCGCGAACACACGCCATCGAGGGCCTTTCCCCTCGAGGCGAAGATCAACGCCGGCACGCCCGGTGCGCTGATCCTTGCGCGGGAACCCACGGGCGAGCTGTGGGCGGGCCTGCCCATGACCGGCGCGGGCCTCGGCCTGCAGCGCCTGGTGGGCGGGCAGTGGGAAGCGTTCCAATACCAGGGCCTGGAGGGAAGCTCGCTGGCCGTGCAAGCCATGCTGCGTGATCGCGAAGGCGCGCTGTGGATCGGCACCATCGATCACGGCATCTACCGGCTTGCCGCGGGCCGCGTGGATCACTTCGATTCCCGGGATGGCTTGACCGGCGACAGCATCTATTCCTTCTACGAAGACAGCGAAGGGAACATCTGGGTCGCGACATCGGGCGGAGTGGACCGGTTCCGCGACTTCAAGGTCTGGAGCTACTCGACACGCGAAGGCCTGGCCGTGGACGAAGTCGACTCGGTGCTGGCCACTCGCGACGGCAAGATCTGGGCAGGCACGGCCAACAGCCTGGATGTTCTCGAGCAGGGGCAATTCCATTCGCTGCGTGCCGGCAAGGAGCTGCCGGGCACTCAGGTGACTTCGCTGTTCGAGGACAACGCCGACCGCCTCTGGGTCGGCCTTGACGAGGGGCTGTGGATCTACGCCTCCGGAAAATTCACCGCCGTGCTCGATCAGGAGGGAAAGCCCCTCAGGGGCATGGTGTTCGGGCTGGCGCAGGACGGCGCGGGAGATGTGTGGGTGGTACTGCGCGGGCGCCCGTCGAACCTGGTCCGCCTGCGTGGCGATCGTGTCGTCGAGACATGGAAAACGCCGGCGTATCCTTCGGTGCGGTCCGTGGCGCCTGATCGCGCCGGCGGCCTGTGGCTTGGATTGACCCACGGCGACCTGGCGCGTCCCGGTACGACGTGGCAGCAGGTGAAGACGGGGCTGGATACGCCCGTGCTCGATGTGGCCGTGGCGCGCGACGGGCTGGTGCTCGGCGCGACGGGAAAGGGCCTGATCGCCTTCAAGGATGGCGCCTTGCGCGTGCTCACCATCAAGGACGGCTTGCCCTGCGACACGGTGAACGGACTGGTCGATGACGAGGACGGCTCGCTGTGGCTGGCCATGGCCTGCGGCCTTGCCAAGCTCCAGCTCGCGGATGTCGAGAGCGCGCTGCGCGATTCCGCGCATGCGGTGAACGTCACCGTGCTGGACGCGCTCGATGGCATGCGTTCCGGCCAGGCGCCGTTCCAGCGCAAGGTGGCGCGTGCGCCGGATGGCCGGCTGTGGCTGGCCAATGGCGTGGTGCTGCAGTCGTTCGATCCGCATGCGCATGCGAAGACAGGCGGCGCGCTGCCCATGCACATCGAAAGCCTGACCGCCGACCGGCAGCGCTATGCACTGGCCGCAGACCTGACGCTTCCGCCGCTGACCCACGACGTGCAGATCGATTACACGGCGATAGGGCTGGCCGTGCCGCAGCACATCCGCTTCCGCTACCGCCTCGATGGCCTGGATCCGGATTGGGTGGACGCAGGCCAGCGGCGCCAGGCGTTCTACACGGATTTGCCGCCAGGGAACTACCGCTTCCGCATCGCGGCCAGCAAGGACAACGGCGATTGGGAAGAGGCGGCCGCACCGCTGGCCTTCAGCGTGAAGCCGGCCTTCTACCAGACCAGCCTGTTCATGCTGCTGGTGGTGGCCCTGGCCGCATTGGCGCTATGGCTGCTGTTCGCCTGGCGGCTCGCGCAGGTCAAGGTGCAGATGCGCACGATATTCGAGGAACGGCATGCCGAGCGCGAGCGCATTGCGCGCGAGCTGCACGATACCTTCCTGCAGGCCGTGCAGGGTCTGATGCTGCGCTTCCAGTCGGCCATGGAGCGCATACCGCCGACGGAGCCGGCACGCGACCTGATGGAGCGCGCGCTCGATCACGCCGACGAGGTGATCATCGAAGGCCGCGACCGTGTGACCCAGCTGCGCGCGCTGGATCGCGCCGATACCAGCCTGGAAAACGCCATTCGCCACATGGGCGAGGAGCTGGCGCGCGATACCGCCACCACGTTCACGCTGACGGTGGAAGGCGCGCACCGCCCGCTCGATCCCGCGGCGAGCGATGAGATACTGGGCCTGGCCAAGGAGGCCATCGCCAACGCCTTTCGCCATGCGCGGGCCAGCTGCATCGACGTGAGCATCGGTTACGGGCGCAAGGGCCTGACGCTGGGCATTGTGGACGACGGCGTGGGCTTTGACGTGGAAGCGATCGCTGGAAACCGTCCCGCGGGACACTGGGGCCTGAAAGGCATGCATGAGCGCGCGCGGAACCTGCGCGCGCGGCTGGCGCTTTCCAGTCGCCCCGGCGCAGGCACGGCGCTGGAGTTGAGCGTGCCGGCGAGCATCGCGTTCCGTCCCTCGTTCAGGCGGTGGCGCCGCTCGCTGGATCTCGTCGGGCGCATGTTCAATAGACGCAGCGCGAAAGCCCGGCCCATCGATGACGACGAAGTGTGAAAGACGATGTCCACGAATGATTCCCACGTGATTACCGTGCTTGTGGTCGATGACCATCCGCTGCTGCGCGATGGCGTGGCGTTTGCGCTGTCCGGCGAACCGGACATGCGCATCGTGGCCTATGCGGCGGATGGCCGTTCGGCGATCGAGGCGTTTCGCGAGCACCGTCCGGACGTGACCCTGATGGATCTGCAGCTGCCCGACATGAGCGGCGTGGATGCGATGTGCGCCATCCGCTCGACGTTTCCGGAGGCGCGCATTCTTGTGCTGACCACGTATCGCGGCGACGTGCAGGTGGCCAATGCGCTGAAGCACGGCGCCAGCGGGTTTCTGCTCAAGGCGTCCCTGCGCAAGGAGCTACGCGATGCGATTCGTGCGGTGAAGGCGGGGCGCCGCGTCATTTCCCCAGACGCGGCGGCCGACCTTGCCGAATACATCGGTGGCGACATGCTTTCCGAGCGCGAGCTGCAGGTGCTCGAACGCGTTGCCCGCGGCTATGCGAACAAGCAGGTGGCTTCCGACCTCGGCATCAGCGAGGACACGGTGAAAGCCCATATGAAGAACATCATGTCCAAGCTCGATGCCAAGGACCGCACGCACGCCGTGGTGACCGCCGCGAAGCGTGGCTTTATCCAGATATAGGGCGCGGGGCGTTCAACCGGGCTTGAGATCGCCAACGAGGGTTGGCAGCAGTTCCGACACGGTGGGATGGATCGGCACGGCCCACTTCAAGGCGTCGAAAGGCTGATCGGCGCTCATCAGGTCGATCAGGCCATGAATGGCCTCGTCGCCGCTCACGCCCAGAATCGCGGCGCCCAGGATGCGCCGGGTATCGGCATCCGCCACCACTTTCATGAAGCCCTGCGTTTCGCCGCGCTCCACCGCGCGGCCGACGCGCGTCATGGGGCGTTTGGACATCAGCAGTCGCTTGCCGCTGGCCCGCGCCTGCGCATCGGTCATGCCGATCCGCCCCAGCGGCGGGTCGGTAAACAGCGCGTAGCCGGGGATGCGCGATGAAACGCGCCGCTGTTCTCCGTCGAGAAGATTCGCGGCGATGATCTCGAAATCGTTGTAGGCCGTATGCGTGAAAGCGCCACGGCCGTTGCAGTCGCCCATCGCCCAGATGCCGGGCACGTTGGTGGCGAGCGCATCGTCCACGACGATGTAGCCGTGCTCGTCGGTTTTCACGCCGGCATGTTCCAGCCCCAGATCGTCGGTGTTGGGGCGTCGGCCCACGGCAAGCAGTACGTGGCTGGCGACGACTTCCCTGTCGCCGGAAGTGCAATCGACCTTGACGATCGCGCCCTCGGCATGCGGTGCAAAGGCGATGCATTCGCTGTCGGTGCGTATGGCAATGCCCTCGGCTTCGAGCATGTTTCGCAGCGCTTCGGACACGTCTTCGTCTTCGCGCGCAATCAGTCGCGACTGGCGTTCCACCACCGTGACGCGGCAGCCGAAGCGCCGGAACATCTGCGCGTACTCCAGCCCGATGTAGCTGCCGCCGACCACGGCCAGATGCCGGGGCGGTTCGGAAAGCTGGAGTATCGAGGTATTGGTGAGATAGTGGATGTCGCCGATGCCGGGCATGTCTTCCGGTACGCGCGCACGGCCGCCCACGTTGAGGAAGATGCGCGGCGCGCTGATCACCTCGCCGTCGACGCGCAGCGTGTCGGGGCCCTCGAAGCGGGCATGCCCGCGCAGCACGGTCATGCGGTCCATGCCGGCGAGCCAGGCTTCCACGTTGCCACGCGCGGTTTCCGTCACCTTGTGCGCCCGCGCCATCACGCGCGGAAAATCGATGCCGACGTCGCCGTTGAGCACCACGCCATAATCCGCCGCACGCCGCACCTGATGCGCTACGCGCGCGCTGGCCACCAGGGTCTTGGTGGGCATGCAGCCGGTATTGACGCAGGTGCCGCCGAAGAGATGGCGCTCCACCAGCGCCACCTTCATCCCCGCTGCGGTCAGGCGGCCAGCCAGCGACGGACCGGCTTGCCCGGCGCCAACGATGATGGCATCGAAAGAACGAGTCATGGCTGAGTTCCGGATAGTGGGCGCGTGATGCCTGAGTGAGGCGGCGATACGCGCGCATCGCCATGCAGGATGCTGCACCATCGCGGGCTGCACGTGGTGAAGGGAAGATGACGTCGCCGCCATGCGCAGGCGACGACGCCTCTCCGTTCACGCCATCACGACCGAACGTGCCGCTTCGATCAAAGGCCGATGATGCTCTTGGGCTCCAGATACGCCTCCAGGCCAAAGACGCCGTATTCGCGTCCCAGACCCGATTGCTTGAACCCGCCGAACGGCGCCTTGGGTTCGTGGGTGAGCGTGTTGATCATCACGCGGCCCGCGTCGATGCGCGCCGCCACGCGCGCGCCGCGCTCGATGTCGCTGGTAGTCACGTAGGCGGACAGGCCATAGCTGGTGTCGTTGGCGATGGCGATGGCTTCCTCTTCGTCGTCATAGGCGATGATCGACAGCACCGGCCCGAAGATTTCCTCGCGGGCGATGGTCATGTCGTTGCGCACGTCCGTGAACAGGGTGGGGCGCACCAGCCAGCCGCGCGTATGGCCGTCCGGTCGGCCCTCGCCGCCGGCCAGCAGGCGCGCGCCTTCCTCGATGCCCTTGCGGATGTAGCCCTGCACGCGTTCCCACTGTTTGCGGCTGACCATGGGGCCCACCACGGTGTCGGGATTCGCGGGATCGCCCGCCACCGTGGCTTCGACCACGGTCTTCGCAAGCGCCTCGAATTCCGCCAGGCGAGCGCGCGGCACCAGGATGCGCGTGCCGGCGATGCAGGCCTGTCCGCTGTTCATGAAACCCGCCTGGATCGCCAGCGGCACGGCGGTGGCGAAGTCGGCGTCATCCAGGATCAGGGTGGGCGATTTGCCGCCGAGTTCCAGCGTCACGCGCTTCACGTCGTTGCCGGCAGCGCGCAGGATGCCCTTGCCCACGGCAGTGGAGCCGGTGAAGGAGATCTTGCGCACGTCCGGGCTTTCCACGATGGCCGCGCCAACGACATCGCCGCGGCCGGTCACGATGTTGAACACGCCGGCGGGCGCGTTGGCTTCGTGCAGCGCCTCCGTCACGATGCGCGTCTGCAGCGCGCTCATCTCGCTGGGCTTGATCACGGCGGTGCAGCCGGCGGCCAACGCGGTGGAGAGCTTGCTGGCGATAAAGCCGGCGTTGCTGTTCCACGGCGTGATCATGCCCACCACGCCTGTCGGCTGCATCACCACGCGCGCCGTGCCCAGCTGGCGCTGGAAGTCGTACGCCTCCATGGTGTCGATGGCCTGCAGAAACACCTGGGCCGCGTTGCGTGCCGTCCACCGCGCGAAGGCGGCGGGAGCGCCGTATTCCTGTGTTATGGCGGCAAACAGTTCGTCCTCGCGCGCGGCCATGGCGGCGTGCATGCGGCGCAACAGCGCGGCACGTTCCGCCAGCGTGGTGCGCGACCAGGCGGGCAGGGCGCGTTTGGCGGCCGCGATGGCGCGGCGCGCGTCCTCGGCGTCGGCAAGGCGCACGGTGCCGATCACGTTTTCGGTGGCGGGGTTGAACAGGTCGAAGCGCTCCTCGCCGTGCGGGGTGGCGAAGGCGCCGTCGATATAGACGTGGTCGATGTGGAACATGGTGGTTCTCCTTGGAAGGGGTGCCTGCCAAGGATGCGGGTCGCGCATTGCCTTGATAAGCTGCACAAAGAAGAATGCGGCGTTAAGCGGGGGCGGATAATGCGCAGTGGCCTGACCGAGCTCGAAGCCGTGCTGGCGGTGGCCCGGCGCGGCAGTTTTCGCGCGGCCGCGGCCGAGCTGGAGATGTCCACCTCCGCGCTGAGCCAGTCGGTGGCGGCGCTGGAAGCGCGAATCGGCACGCGGCTGTTCCATCGCACCACGCGCAGCGTGCGCCTGACTGAAGCCGGCGAGCGTTTCGTGGCGGAAGTGGCTCCGGCGGTATCCGGCATCCGCAGTGCGATGGAGCGTGCTGGCGAGTCGGCCGATGCACCCGCCGGCACCCTGCGCCTGAACACGTCGACGGGTGCGGCGCGTCGCCTGATGAAGCCGCTGCTGATCCCGTACATGCATCGTTACCCGCGCGTGCAGCTGGAACTGGTCACCGAAGCCCGCCTGATCGACATCGTGCGGGAGGGCTATGACGCCGGCTTCCGCACCCTGGACATCGTGCCGGGTGACATGGTGGCCGTGCCGGTCGGGCCGCCCATCCGCCACGCGGTGGTCGGTTCGCCCGCGTATTTCGCCAGGCATGGGCGGCCACAGCATCCCGGCGATCTGGTCCGGCACGTGGCGGTACGCGCGCGCCTACCGTCGGGGCATATCTACCACTGGGAGTTCGAGCGCCGCGGTGAAACCCTGGCCGTGGACGTGCCGGGCGTTGTCACGCTGGACGAGCCCCACCTGCTGCGCGAAGCGGCCCTCGCCGGATTGGGGCTGGTCTATTTGAGCGAATACGACGCCGAAGCCGACCTCGCCGCCGGACGGTTGCAGCGTGTGCTGGAAGACTGGACGCCTCCCTACGACCGACTGGCCCTCTACTACCCCGGCCGCCACCACTTGCCCGCACCGCTGCGCGCGCTGGTGAACATGATCAAGGAGATGGGGTAGGCGAGCGCGGCGTGTGCTCGACACGAACGACCCAGAGCGGATAGCTATAAGTCTGGGACGTGGTAGGCCTCGCGACCTGGGTTAGTCTTCGGATTTCGAATGTGCGATTTGGGCGAGCCATGAATCCGCCATCCAGCGCTGACCGCGATACTCCGGCTTCCTTTCACGAAGAAGTGATTGTGGGGAAACCAATTGCGGTGGTTTGGAACCATCTGGTCAACCTTCACAGCATGCGTGAATGGCTCGGCGGTGACGATTACTCCGTGGAGGTGGAAACGACGTGGATGCGGGGAAGAGCGATTATCATTCGCGGCACGCACCACCTTCCGTTCGAGAACAGGGGTGTGGTCCTGGCATTTCAGCCGTGCGAAGAGGTGAGCTTCACGCATCTCAGTTCGTTGTCCCGCCTGCCGGATCATCCGTCGAACTATACGAAACTGCGTTTTGCGGTTCATGCCGATGGGCAAAGTGCGGTCTTGAAATTCGAGGCATCAGGATTTCCCACGATGTCCATCTATCGACATCTGCAGTTTTACTGGGCTAGAACGCTTGATGCGTTCAGGCAATATGTAGAGTCGCAATAAGTCGTTGGATGGGAAGCACGCGCTTTTGGCCCAAAAGCCGCAGGCGCGACGCATGCGGTCAGGGGAAGATTTTTCGGCGAATTTGGTGCCGATCGTCGGCAACGACCTAACGCCCATGCCGCGGTAGATGGCGGCTGCGGCGCGTGGCTAGGTCTTTGGCGCAAGCCCCATCTTGGCCAACGTCAAGGTTTCATCCGCTCTCCCCCAGCCGCCGTCTGTCACTTCCTCGACGAGCACCATGGAGTAAGGCCGAACGCCTTCGCCGAAGTATTCGACAAACATGGCGGTGGTTCGATGGATGATTTCCTCCTTGCGGGTCGCATCAATGACACCTTCAGGAAATTTGAAATTGGCGAACGGCATTGGGCAATCCTCGTGTGAATGGAAAAGTCTGTTTCCGTCTATAGGGCGGCTATGAACGGAAACGCGAGGTATGTTGGCGTTCCCTCTGGCGCGCATAAATAGCGGCAGGTCGAAATCACTATTCCGTCGCAACGAACAATCATTTGTGGAATAACCGTGCCTTGTTCGCAGGCCCACGTGTCGTTGGCCGCGGTGTCGTTACTGGATGGCGCGCTTGGCGATGTCCTCCACGAGGGCATCGGAGTCGATCACGCTCGTATTGCCCAGCATGATGATCGTGATGTCCCGGTCCATCACATGGAAGAACTGAGCCTGTGTGCCCATGATGAGGCCGGGGCGCTTGATTACCGGATGCCTGACGCCCTTGACGGTGAGCTGGTAGGACCATAGGCCGTCACCGTATTCATCCAGCCCGGGCTTGATCATCCGATCCAAGGTGGCTGGTGCGATCAGCTGGCCGCCGAACAGGGCATGGGCGAACTTCAACAGATCGCCCGTCGTGGAGTACATGGCGCCCGCGGCATACCAGTTTTCGGGATATACCGGCAGCTCCCGGGAGAGAACTTTGTTGTCGTCGGGAAACCAATACGAATCGGCGAGCCGGTCGACGATGTCGCCATGGTGGAGTACGCCGCTGTCGGTCATGTGCAAGGGGTCGAGGATGCGCTCCTTGAGCACCTGCTCGTAGGGTTGGCCACACAGACGAGTGATGATCTTGCCGAGGACGACGTAGTCGGCGTTGTTGTAATTGAACTTCTCCCCAGGCGTGCTGACCAGCTTGCCTGCGCTGAACTGGGCCAGCAGCTGATCGCTGGTGTGCGGCAGCTGGTAAATGGGCATGCCCTCCCTCAGTGCCGTGGCCTGGTCGATGATCGCATCGAAACTCGGTAGGCCTGAGGTGTGGTTGAGCAGCTGTTGGATCGTCACCTTGCTACCTGCCTCGCCGGGATAGTCCGGCAGGTAGGTCTTGATGGGTTGATCGAGATCGATACGACCCTGTTCGACCAGTTGCAGGATCAGTACCGAAGTAAAGAGCTTGGTGACGGAGGCAATCTTGAATCGCGTCTGCGGCGTATTGGCGACTCGAAAAGGGATGTTGGCAAGGCCGTAACTCCGGACGAGTTGGCTTCCATCGTGCCATTGCACCAGGATGGACCCGCTGTAGTGGTGGGCATCTGCATACTGGTCGACAAAGTCCCTCACGGCTCGGGTCTGGGCAAACAGATGGGCGGAACACAGCAGGCAGATCATCGCGACCATGCAACGCATAACTGACTCCCGGGCAGAGGACAAGGATGGATCGGTGGTTGCAGGCTCAACGCTGAACCGCGCGATTCAGTCGATTGCATTGAGCTTAGTCACCACGATCCCGCGCTGGTGATTCCATGCGACGAAAGCGGCCATGGAGCGACGAAGCGGGCGAAGGCCGGGATGAAATGCGTGGGTGCCCCGGATTCGCCGCGATTGCCGGTGGGGTTCTGACCGCGCCAGGCCGCGCAAGGTAAAGAACCCGCCGCCAAATGGCGCAGCATCTGCCGAAACAGGCTTTTCAAGAAGCCTGGCGATTAGCCACGGAAGGAAGACGGTTTTTCCTGAAGGTCAGCCATAGCGCGGACAGCAGGAAATACAGGCCGCCGAACGCCGCGTAGGGTGCAAGTTGTGCAATGCCCGGGGCGATGCCGAAAGATCGCTTGATGAAGAAGATCCCGGCCAGTGCTGACTGCGCGCCGCTGAGTATCATGAAGGCTTGCCCGCCCAGTTTTCGGCGGCCGACGCCCACGGCAAGTTGAAACAGCCCCGCAAGCAATGCCCACGCTCCAAATACCAGCACGGCTCCGGCATTGCCGCGCAGGGCAAAGGCCGCGGCCATGCAAACCGCCGTGACGATGCTGGTGAGCGCGTTGAATCTCTGGCCCGGGTTCGCTTTTAGCCCTCCGCTTCGTCGTGCATCGATCACGTTGGCGGCGGCATCCCATGCGGGATAGAGCACCAGCAGCGTGCCCACGACGAGCGCGGGCGCGGATCCCGAGATGACGGCGAAAGCGGCCCAGGCGAAGGCGACGCCTGCACGAAGAAAGTAATAGTTGCGAAGTGAGTCCATGAGCGGGTCCATGTGTTGGCGAAATAACCGACTTACAGGTAGGCACTTCGTCGCCTGGACCGGTTTGGTTACACCTGATGCAAATCGCGCGTCGCGGGCATCCGGCTCGCGGATGCGTGCATCGCCATGTCACACAACGGACAATTTCATTGTCATATTCGCGAACCCATGACGATGCCTTGATAATGCCTCGCGTTACTGAACTGACATAAGTTACCGTTACCATCCTTGAGCATTGTTTCGCGTGGCGGCGTTCGACGCAGGGACCAGTCATCGGGTCTTGGGGAAGTACTTCATGTCGCACGCCTGGTGGGCGCTCGCGTTGTCGGGTTGGCTTTGGTGGGGGGCGAGCCATGCAGATGAATTACGGTCGACGGTCGACGTGGCGGCGGACGCCTCGGCAAGCCTCTACCGATTCGATATCGGGCCGCAGCCCTTGAGCGCGGCGGTGAAGTCGTTCAGTGATGTGACCGGGCAGTCGCTGCTGGTGGACGAGCGCCTGCTTGCCGGAAGAATGTCGCCCGGCGTGCGCGGCGAATTCACTGCGGAAGATGCCCTGCGCCGTTTGCTGGCCGGCACCGGTTTGCGCGAGCGCTACGCATCGGAGAAGGCCTTTACGCTCGAATCCTTCGACAGCGCAGCCGCTCAGGCTTCGGGCGATGCCGACTCGCCGGATTCGAGCAACGCGATCTGGGAAGCCTACGGCGCGTCTCTTCAGGCATCGCTGGAGCGCGAGCTCTGCCGCGTGCCGGGCGCGAAGCCGGGCAGCTATCGGCTGGCCTTGCAGGTATGGGCGGATGACGGGGGCAGGGTGAATCGCGTGCGCCTGCTGGGCAGCACGGGAGAGCAGGCGCGGGACGCCGCGATCGATCGCGTGCTGGAGGGCGTGAAGGTCGAGCCCCCGCCGGCCGGCCTCGGCCAGCCGATGACCTTGCTGCTGCTGCCCACGGGCGCATCGCATGCCTGGCATTGCGCGACGCCGGTCGCGTCACGCGCCTGAGGTTGGCGAATGGAAGCGCCGACGTTGTCCCTGCTCGGTCTTTTCCTGGAATGGCAACCGGAGCTGCGCCGCCGCCTGCGCCGCCGGCTGGGTTCCGACGAGCTGGTCAACGACGTCTTGCAGGAAACCTATCTGCGCGTAGAGCGGATGGGCGACGACTCAGTGGTGTCGCACAACCCGGCGGGCTACCTGTTCCGCATGGCGCTGAACGTGGCGGCCGACCAGCGGCAGGCGGAGTCGCGTTATCTCACGGGCGAAGAGGTCGACGAGCTGCTGCATTTCGCCGACGACTCGCTGGACCCTGCGCGCATCGTCCATGCGCGCATGGAGGTGGCAGCGCTGGAGCGGGCGATGGGGGAACTGACCGAGCGCCAGCGCGCGATCCTGATCGCCGCCCGGGTGGATGACTTGCCGCAGCAGGAGATTGCCGACCGTTTCCGCATTTCCGTGCGCATGGTGGGCAAGGAGCTGCGGCGGGCGCTCGAACATTGTGGACGGCGTCTCGATCGCCGTGTGGTCCAGCGGTTCGGTCCCGGCGCGGGAAAAGAGTCTTGAGGGTATGAGCCTGCCTTCTTCCCGCCTGGATCACGACTCCCCGCTGCACCGCGAGGCGCGCGACTGGCTGCTTTTGCTCACCTCAGGCCGCGCCACCACGGACGACGCCACGGGCTTCAAGCGCTGGTGCGGCCTGAGTGCCGAGCATGCGCAGGCGTTCGCGGAAACCCGCCTGATGTGGGAAAACCTGCAAGTGGCGGCCCGCCACGTGTTGCAGAAGGAACAGGCGGCGAAGGCGCCGGCGCCCCGGCGCATGACGCGGCGCGCCTTCCTGGGTGGCGCGGTGGCGGCATCGGCGGCGCTGCTGGTTGCGCGCTCGCCGCTGCACATGTGGCCCAGCCTGCCCGATGCCCTGGCCGACTATCGCACCGCCACCGGCGAGCAGCGGCAGGTGGCGCTGGCCAATGGCGTCGTGGTGGAAATGAACACGCAGACCGCCATGAACGTGCGCATGGCCGGCGGGCGCGCTGTGGGCATCGAGTTGCTGACGGGGGAAATCCAGTTGAAGGTGCCCAGCACGCTGCCGGGCAGCTTCGACGTACAGGCTTTGCAGGGAGGCATCCACGCGGCCTCGGGCGCGCTGTGCAACGTGCGCTGCCTTGATGGCCAGGTCCAGGTCACGGGCTTGGACGGCAACGTCCGCGTGGAATACCAGGGACGGTCGGAGCTGCTGGGGCAAGCCCAGCAGGCTGCCTATGGCGAGCAGGGCCTTGGCCCCGCGGTGGCCGCCGATACGGATGAGACGGTTGCGTGGCGTCGCCGCGTGCTGGTGTTCGACAACCGGCCGCTGTCGGACGTCATCGCGGAGATCAACCGCTACCGGCCCGGCCGCATCATCCTCACCAACGACGTGCTGGCGGCACGCAAGGTGCACGCGCAGGTATCGCTCAACCAGCTGGGCGACGTCGCATCGCTGATCCACCAGGCCTTTGGCGCGTCGGTGCACAGCTTGCCCGGCGGCATCGTGCTGGTGAGCTGAGTTTTCCTTCCTGTTGCCGAATCGTGGCGTGCTTTGCGGGCGCGGCGTTGCCGCGTCATGCCCGGGTGCATGACGGCGCAGATGACAGATTCGTGTCTTGCCGGGCGAAAAGTGCCTGAAACAGTCGCTGACATGAATTTTTCGTGACTTGAGTTCAGTCCCGCATGCGGTCCTCCGTCTTTCTGGGCAAGGACGAATGCAAGGGCTCGGATGCCCACTTCTTCTTCCGCCCGGACCCGTCCGGGCGGCCATATCGGCAAGAGGGAAGGGCGACCCCGGCGGGTGCGCCCGGGGACGATTTTGCGTGATGGAAACGAACGACGTATGGCCGTATGGAAGGCCATCTCCGCGGCGGTCAGGCAGCCTCGTTCATCGTCGCTGTGCGCCTGTTGTGCCTGCCATGGATCGGACACCTGCCTGTCGTCTTTCGGTTAGAAACGCCAGCCTAACCTCCCGTTTCGCGCTCGCGCGAACCACGCTGCGAGTCAACCGGAGGCGGGCGTGCGCATGAGCGGCAAGGGAATGGCGTGGCGGCAGTGGCCTTTGAAACCCCTGGCTCTGGCCCTGCTGTGCGCGTGCGGCGCGGCGCAGGCCCAGCCGCAGAAGGCCGCCGCCGGGCAGCCGCCGGCGCGCTTCGACGTGAACGAGTACCTGGTGCGCGGCAACCACCTGCTCAACGCGGTGGAGATCGAGCAGACGGTGGAGCCGTTCCTTGGTCCCAGCCGCAGCCTGGATGACGTGCACGCGGCGCGCGATGCGCTGCAGAAGGCTTACCAGGCGAAGGGCTATCAGTCCGTGGTGGTGGAGCTTCCGCCGCAGCAGGTGAAGAACGGCGTGCTGTTGCTGCAGGTGGTGGAGAACAGCATCGGCCGCGTGCGCGTGGAGGGCGCGAAGTATCACTCGCCCGAGGCCATCCGGGACGCGGTGCCGTCGCTTGCCGAGGGCTCGGTGCCCAATTTCACCAAGGCCCAGGCGGAACTGGCCCAGGTCAATGCGCAGCCCGGGCAGCAGGTGGTGCCGGTGCTCAAGCCCGGTACCTTGCCGCAGACCATGGACGTGACGCTCAAGGTCACCGATACGTATCCGTTGCATGCCAGCCTGGAGGTCAACAACGACCACAGCGCGGACACGCCCGAGCTGCGCACCATCGCCAACGTGCGCTACGACAACCTGTGGCAGGCGGGGCACGCCATTTCCGCCACCTATATCGTGGCGCCGCAGAACCGCAACGCGGCCGAGGTGTATGCCTTGTCGTACCTGGCGCCGCTGAGCACCAGCTGGAGCCTGCTGGGTTCGGGCTACAAGTCCAACAGCAATGCGAACACGCTGGGCGGCACCAACGTGCTGGGCAAGGGCCATGCGTTCACGCTGCAGGCCACGCGCAACCTGCCGCTGCTGGGGGCTTACAGCCAGTCGATCTCGTTCGGCATCAACCACAAGCACTTCGACCAGAACATCACCCTGGGCGAGCAGACCTCGAAGGTGCCGATCACCTACGACCCGGTGTTCGTGTCCTACACCGGCCAGCGCAGCGGCGACAAATCCAACCTGGCATTTACCGCCGCGCTGAACCTCGGCATCAGCGGCCTGGGCAGCTCACGCACGGAGTTCGACAACCTGCGCTACAAGGCTAAGGACAACTACGCCTACCTGCACACGGACCTGACCTATACGCACTTGCTGGGCGGCGATTTCGCGCTGGCCGTGCGCGGCAGCGTACAGCTGGCCGACTCGCCGCTGATTTCCAGCGAGCAGTTCGCGGCGGGCGGTGCGAGCAGCGTACGCGGCTACCTGGCCGCGGAAGACACCGGCGACAACGGCGCCGTGGCCTCGGTGGAACTGCGCAGCCCGTCGGTTGCTGACAAGCTCGGCAGCTTTGTCGACGACTGGCGCTTCCACCTGTTCCTGGATGGCGGGCGCGTGCTGCTGATCGATCCGCTGCCCGACCAGCGCAGCCGCTTCAGCCTGCTCAGCACCGGCGTGGGCACGCGCTTCAGCCTGTTCCGCGCGGTGAATGCCGAACTCCAGTACGCCTATCCGCTGCATGACGGCGCGCGCACGCGCAGCCATGACGGGCAGGTGCTCTTCAGCCTCAAGGCCAGCCTGTGAGAGGCGCGCCCATGACTTGCTCATTCAACGGATTCTTGCCGCATAGGGGTGGAACGACGATGCGTTACCTGATCTTTGCTTGCCTGCTATGCCTCTCGTGGCTGGCGCGCCCAGCCATGGCTGCCGACGTGGCGTGGTGGAACGACGACTGGACCTATCGAAAGGCCATCACCATCGACACCACGCCCAAGGGCGCGGCCCTCACCTCGGCCACCGGCCGCGTGGCCCTGCTGGTGCGCCTGCATTCGGGCAATTTCCAGTTCGACGGCGTGGCGAAGAACGGCGCGGACCTGCGCTTCATCGCCGCCGACGGCAAGACGCCGCTGAACTACGAAGTGGAAACCTTCGACCCAGTGATGGGCGTGGGGCAGATCTGGGTGGACGTGACCGATCTGCCGGCCAATGCCCAGCAGACCATTTGGATGTACTACGGCAACAGCAAGGCGCCGGCGCAGAGCAGCGGCGCGGCGACCTTCGATGCCGACTACACCCTGGTGTATCACTTCGACGACGCGGCCGGCAGCCTGCCCAGGGACGCCACGGCCTACGCCAACAATGCGCTCAAGGGCGCCGCGCGCACGGTGGACGGCGGCATCGTCGGGCGCGCAGCGCGCTTCGACGGCAACTCGGTAATCGAGATCCCGGCCAGCACCTCGCTCAACGTGGCCGACAACGGCAACTTCAGCTTCAGTGCCTGGGTGAAGCTCGATGCGCTGCCCACGGCGCCGACCGCGATCTATGCGCGCCGCCAGGAAGGCCGCGCCTTCGTCATCGGGCTGGATGGCGGCGTGCCGTTCGTGGAGGTGGATGGCGCACAGCCGCAGCGTTCGTCGGCGGGCGAGCCGCTGAAGGCCGGGCAGTGGACGCATCTTGCGGTGACGTCCGGCGCGGGCCATGTGCGCCTGTACGTGGACGGCCACCCCTACGGCGACATCGCGGTGGCGATGCCGGCCTTGAGTTCCGTCGCCACGCTCGGCGGCGACGCCGCTGGCGCGGCCACTCCGCTGGCGAACTTCAGCGGCGAGCTGGACGAGGTGCGCCTGTCGCGCGTCGCCCGTCCGGACACGCTCATCGCCGTGGAAGCCGCGTCGCAGGGCGCGGAGTCGCGCCTGCTGCAGTACGGCGAGGACGAAAAGAAATCGGGCTTCGGCTTCGGCTACTTCGGCATCATCGTCAAATCGGTCACGGTCGACGCCTGGGTGGTGATCGGCATCCTGCTGGTGATGGCGCTGATCTCCTGGGTGGTGATGTGGAACAAGGCGCGCTACGTCAGCAGCGTCACCAACGCCAATGACCGCTTCCTCGACCGCTTCCGCGGGCTGGGCAGCGACCTGCTCGGCATGGGCGACGAGCGCAGCCACGCCAGCGAGTTCGCGGATTCCTCGCTGTATCGCCTGTACGAGATCGGCAAGAAGGAAGTGTGGCGCCGCCGCGACGGCCACGGCCGCGTGGTGATCGCCAGCGAGTCGATCGAGGCGATCCGCGCGGTGATGGATTCCACCCTGGTACGCGAGAACCAGAAGCTGTCGCGCTCCATGGTGATGCTGACCATCGCGATATCCGGCGGCCCGTTCCTTGGCCTGCTCGGCACCGTGGTGGGCGTGATGATCACCTTCGCCGCCATCGCGGCGGCGGGCGACGTCAACGTCAACGCCATCGCGCCCGGCATCGCCGCCGCCTTGCTCGCCACCGTGGCCGGCCTGTTCGTCGCGATTCCCGCGCTGTTTGGCTACAACTACCTGTTGACGCGCAACAAGGCGGTGACGGCGAACATGCAGGTGTTCGTGGACGAGTTCGTCACGCGCCTCGCCGAGCTTCATCGGGACATCGACCAGACCACGGTCACGGCCTGAGGAGAGCGGCCATGCAGGTTCAAGACGACGACAAGCCGTACGACGACATCAACATCACGCCCATGCTCGACCTGGCGTATGTGCTGCTGGTGATCTTCATCATCATGACCACGGCCTCGGTGCAGGGCGTGAAGGTGAACCTGCCCAAGGCCAGCGCGTCGGTCAGCCTGGCCAAGCCGCAGACCAAGGCGATCACCGTGTCCGACAGCGGACAGATCTTCCTGGATGCCTTTCCGGTGACGCTGGGCGAGCTGGAGCAGCGCCTGCGCACGCAGAAGGCGATCACGCCCGATTTCCCGGTGATCGTGAAGGGCGACTCCAACGTGCAGTACCAGAAGGTGGTCGACATTCTTGACCTGCTGCGGCGACTGGACCTGTCGCAGGTCGGCCTGGTCACCGGCAAGCAGCAAGGTTGACGGTGCGAGGGCCAGCCATGAACGCACCGGCACCAAGCAATGGCGGATGGAAACGCTGGCGCGGGCGTCTCGTCGTCGCGGCGGTGGCGATCGCCGCCGGACTGCTGCTGTGGCATTTCGCGGGGCACCAGGTGGGCGTGCGGCGATCCGCGCCGCGCATCGCCACCATCACGCCGCTGCCGCCACCGCCTCCGCCGCCCAAGGAAAAGCCGCCCGAGCCGAAGAAGGTCGAGGAGACCAAGCAGGACGTGCCCAAGCCCAACGAGCCGATGAAGCCGGTCGAAGCGCCGAAGCAGGCGCCCGATCTCGCCAAGCAGGTGACCATCAATGGCCCGGCGCAGGCCGGCAACGACTCGTTCAACATCGGCGCCGGCGATGGCGGCGGCATGGTGGGCAGCGGTGGCGGCAACGGCGTTGGCGGCGCCTCCTACGAGCAATACCTCGGCTATGCGCTGCAGCAGGCGATCGAGCGCGACGACCGCACGCGCCGGCTGGCGTTCGACGTCAAGGCCAGCCTGTGGATCGAACCCGATGGCCGCGTGTCGCGCGTGGAGCTGGTGACGCCCAGCGGCTCGTCCAACACCGACCAGGCCTTGATCAGCGTGCTGCAGGGCCTGCGCATCGACACGCCGCCGCCATCCACCTTGCACATGCCGGTGCGCGCGGCCATCCGCGGGCGGCGACCGGCATGAACACTTCGATTTTGTTCTTCCCTTGCTTGCCGCACGGCAACACCACGCATTGGAGAAAGTCATGAGTTCCAGGAATGTCCTCCGCGCGGGCGCGCGCCTGTCGCGCCGCGCGCTGTGCGCCAGCATCGCCCTGTTGCTGGCCGCCCACGCCGTGCCCGCGCTGGCGCAGGATGCCGCGCCGTCGCCCAACGCCACCATCAACCTGATCCGCCTGATGGTGAAGAAGGGCCTGATTTCGCAGGCCGATGCGGATGGCCTGATCACCCAGGCGAACGCCGAGGCGAAGCAGGCGCAGCGCGTGGCCGCCGCCGCGCCGGCCGCGCTGCCGCCGGCGGACGGCGCGCAGCCGGGCGACGTGCGCGTGACCTACGTGCCGCAGAGCGTGCGCAACGAGATCCGTGACCAGGTGAAGCAGGAAGTGATCGCGCAGGCCAAGACCGAGCACTGGGCCACGCCAAACGCCTTGCCGGAATGGCTGGACCGCATTAGCTGGTCCGGCGACATCCGCGTGCGCAACGAGTGGTGGCTGTACAGCCGCAACAACTCGCCGTACTTCATCGACTACGCGTCGTTCAACCGCAACGGCCCGTTCGACATCAATAAGATCTCGCAGGGCGTCAACCCGCCCATCCTCAACTCGCAGCAGGATCGCCTGAACATTCTCGACATGCAGGCGCACCTGGCGATGACGGCGAAGGTGGCCGACACGGTGACGGCCGGCGTGCGCATCGGCACCGGCAACGACAACAACCCGGTGTCCACCACGCAGACGCTGGGCGGCGGCCTGGTGAAGAAGGACATCTGGCTGGACCGCGCGTGGATCCAGTGGCAGCCGTACAGCTGGGGCTCGCTGACGTTCGGCCGCATGGCCGATCCGTTCTTCGTCACCGACCTGATCTACTCGCCGGAACTCAACTTCGACGGCATCGCCGGCAAGTTCAAGGTGCCGTTCAACAACGACTTCGAAGGCTTCGCCACGGCCGGCATGTTCCCCATCCAGTACACCGGCAACAACACGCCGTCGCAGGGCTTCGGCTACGACAAGAACGCGAGCAACAGCCGCTGGCTGTCCGCCGCGCAGCTGGGCCTGACCTGGCACATCGACGAAGACATGAAGTGGAGCACCGCGCTGGCGTACTACTTCTTCGACGGCATGCGCGGCAAGCTGTCGGCGCCGTGCCCCATCTACACCGGCGTGGACTATTGCAGCACCGACGACAACGCGCCCTCGTACATGCTCAAGGGCAATACGCTGTTCCTGCTGCGCGACATCGTGCCCGATCCGTCCTCGCCGAGTAACTACGCGCAGCCCCAGTTCGTGGGCCTGTCGTACGACTACCACTTGGCCAACATCACCTCCACCTTCGATTTCAAGATCGGCGAGACGCCGGCCCGCATCCAGGCGGACTACGTGCGCAACATGGCCTACCACGCCAGGGATGCGCTGACGCGCTACGCCAACGGCCTGGGCGCGCCGGTGAACAACTACGAGAGCGGCGCCTCGGCGACGGAGTCGGGCCCGTACAAGAGCGGCCCGGTGGGCTGGCTGGTGCGCGGCATCGTCGGCAATCCGAACCCGATGGCGGCGAACGACTGGAATGTCACCTTCGGCTACAAGTACCTGCAGCCGGACGCCGTGCTCGATGGCCTGACCGACGTGAACTTCCACCTTGGCGGCACCAATGCCAAGGGCTTCATCCTCACCGTCGACTACGGCATCGCCACGCGCACCTGGCTGTCGGCGCGCTACTTCAACGCCAAGCAGGTGTACGGGCCGCCGCTGTCCATCGATGTCGTGCAGCTTGAGATCAACACCAAGTTCTGAGGAGATGGCGCATGAACACCTTCACTCGCCTGGCGACGTCGCTCGCGCTGCTCGGCCTGGCCGGTTCGCTGCACGCGCAGACACTGGAGGAACAACTGCGCAGCCAGCTGCGTGATACCCGCAGCCAGCTGCAGGACCTGCAGAACGAACAGGCCAGCTGGCAGGCGCAGAAGGCGTCCGTGGAGGGCGAACGCGACCAGGCACGCAAGGCGCTGGAACAGGCGCAGGCGGAGCTGGCGCGCTACAAGTCCGGCGCGGCTGGCGACGGCGCAGCGCTGAAGAGCGAGCGCGATGCGCGCCAGCGCGCGGAGGAGGCCGTGGCGCAGGGGCGCACGGCTGCCGCCGAGAGCGCCGCGCGCCTGCAGGAGCAGCAGTCCCACAACGCGGCGTTGACCACGCAGCTCGACGGCGTGCGCAAGGAGCTGTCCACCTGCACCGCGCGCAACGAGGCGATGTACAAGATCGGCAACGAAGTGATCGACGCCTACGCGCATATCGACATGGGCACGGTCATGGCGTCGCGCCAGCCCTTTGCCGCCTCGTCCCGCGTGAAGCTGGAGAATGCGGCGCAGGGCTACGGCGACCGTCTCTACGAGCAGCGCTACCGTCCCGCCGCCGAGGCGCCGCAGCCGTGATCGCCTTGGGCGCGCGTTGGCGAAAGCCGCTGCGCGCGTTACGGCGAGTCGTCGGGTGGATGGCGTTGTGCTGCCTGTGCGGTTTGCCGGCGATGGTGCAGGGGCAGGCGGTGGCATCGTCGACGGCTGCGGCCAGTTGCGTGGACGTCAGCATCAACCAGCAATCGGTGCTGGCGTTCGATTGCCTCAGCCGCGTGCTGGCGGCAGGAGCGGCGAGTTCCGCTGCGCCGGCGCCGGCGCTCGATGCGGTGGCCAACGAGCCTTCCAATCGCCAGGTGGGCCAGTACAACTTTTCCGCGCTCAGCCATCGCATGGGTTCCAACCTGGGCAAGTCGGTGCTGCCGCAGCGGCCGCCGCCGACGTATGCGCCCACGCCCGCCGCGCAACTCGCGCCGGTGCATTGAATGCCTGCGCATGACAGCCGATGTGACGGTGCGATGTCGGCGTCGCAAGCCGATCCGAGCGGGCCGGATGCTTATGAAGTTTTGGTGACAAAGGTTCAGTCGAGCCGCGCAGCGGACGTCTTTACTTCCGACACTCGGCGTCTTTTCGAGCGGCCTTCGCGGAAGCGGGAGCGTCTCGTCGCGTCCAGGACGCACACGCCTGTAGCCATGAAATGACAAGGGATAGGGGTCTCGTGAGCAAGACGGTCAGGTCGCAGCAGGTTTCCGCCACATCGTCGCGCGCCGTACCCGGCCGACGCCCCCTGGCACAGTGGATCGCCGCCGCGCTGGCGATGGGCGCCATGCATGCCCACGCGGGTGCGCCGCCGCTCAGCCAGGCATGGCTGGCAGGGCAGCGCGCCAACGCCGCGCCCGCGCCCAATCCTGCAGCGGCCGGCATGCCGGACACCAGCGGCCTGGCGGCGCAGACGTCCGGCCAGTTGCTGCAGCAGCGCGTGGTGCAGCAGTCCATCGCCAACCTCAACAATGCGGCGGCCGCGGTTGCCGCGCAGCTCAGCGCACAGCAGGCGGCGCAGCAGGCTGCCCAGCAACTCGCCTCGCCGGTCCCCGATGGCATCGCCGCGGGCGGCCTGCAGGTCGCGGCCGGCGCGGCCACCCATCCCTTGCTGTGGCAGAACGCCAACGCGCCGGTGCAGACGCTGGCCGCGGGCAAGACCACGGTGCAGGTGAAGCAGACCGCGCAGAAGGCCATCCTCACCTGGGACAGCTTCAACATCGGCCGCAACACCACGCTCTATTTCAACCAGAGCGGCGGCACGCAGTCCGACGGCAGCAACAACTGGATCGCGCTCAACCGCATCCAGGATCCCAGCGGTTCGCCCAGCCAGATCTTTGGCCAGATCAAGGCCGAAGGCACGGTGTACCTGCTCAACCGCAACGGCATCCTGTTCGGCTCGGGTAGCCAGGTGAACACGGGGTCGTTCCTGGCCAGTTCGTTGAACCTGCTGGGGAGCGATGTCGCGACGAGCAATGCGGCTTTCCTGGCCGGCGGCATCAATAGCCCGTCGACCATCAACGGCTTCCTGTTCGATGGCGCCTTCACCGATGGTCGCAACCACGACGTGGTGATCCAGAAGGGCGCCTCGATCACCACGGGCCCCCAGGGTTTCGCACTGATCGCCGCACCCAATGTTTCCAACGCCGGCTCGGTCATCGCCGACGATGGCCAGGCGATACTGGCGGCCGGCGCGCAGTTCAGCAATGCCTCGGCGGGAAGCCCGCTGAGTTCGTTGCAGGTATACGCCAGCGATGGCGGCCGAGCGGGCCAGCCATACATCCCCGGTACCGTCACCAACACGGGCCTGGTGCAGTCGCGGCGCGGGCAGGTGCACATGCTCGGCTACAACGTCAATCAGGCCGGCGTGGCGCTGGCGTCGACCAGCATCAGCTACCCCGGCAGCATCGAGCTCAACGCCGCGGATCGCGGCGGCTGGAATACCAACACCAACTCCGTCAGCTACCAATACAATGGCTCGCTGGTATTGGCCCCCGGCTCGGTGACCGCCATTCTCCCGGAGAAGGATGGCAGCACGACGTCTTCCACGGCGGCAGCGAATACCGCGTTCAAGAGCAGCCGGCTCTCGCTCTCCGGTGGCATGGTCACGCTGCAGTCCAACGCGCTGCTCGAGGCGCCGAGCGCGTCGCTGTCGCTGACGGCCACCCTGGACAACAATGACACTCGCCCGACCGCCGGCCGCATCTATATCGACAATGGCGCGGTGGTGGACGTTTCCGGCCTTGCCGACGTCAACCTGCCGATGTCGGCGTTGCTGGTCAGCGTGCCGCGCATTGGCCAGAACGAGCTGGCGGACTCGCCGCTGCTGCGCAACAGCTTTCTCTATACGCAGAAGAATGTGCTGATCGACAGCACGCAGAGCGGCACGCGCGCCGATGGCCTGAACTGGGTGGGCAGCCCCATCCTGAATGTCGCGGGCTATGTGCAGAACATGCCGCGCGACATCGCCCAGATGATGACGGCGGGCGGCAGCGTTTCGCTCAACGGTTCGGAAGTCATCGTGCGCAGCGGCGCACAGCTCAATCTGGATGGCGGCTTCCTGTCGTATCAGCCCGGCTGGGTGAGTACGCCGAACCTGCTCGGCGCCAACGGGCGTATCTACAACATCGCCAGCGCCGATCCCAACGTGGATGTCGTCGGCTTCGCCGGCAATTTCACCGCGGACCACGCGCGCTGGGGCATCAGCGAGAACTTCACCAATCCGCTGCTTGCGGGCATCGGCCGCTGGGATCCGGGCTTCATCGTGGGCAGCGATGCGGGCGCGCTGAACATCAATACGACCAATGCCCTGGTGCTCGACGGCCTGATCACCGCACAGGCCTTTGCCGGGCGCGACCAGGCGGGGCAGGGCAAGCAGCCCGATGGCGGCAGCCTCAGCCTGAACTCCTCCATCGCGGCCAGCACCAACCGCACCCAGTACGCCGCCGGCATCATGCTGCAGCAGTCGGCGCTGGTGCTGGAAGATCGCGTCCCCGATTTCGATGCGCAGACACCTTGGGATTCGGCGCTGTCTTCGCAGGCCAGCCATACGCCGACGGACGACGACCTGCGCTACTGGGTGCCGGTGTCGGCCGACATGGTGCGCAACGGCGGCTTCTCGCACTTCACCATCGCCGGCAGCGCCACCGGGCAGATCACGGAGAAAGCGGGAACGCAGCTGAGCGTGATGCCGGGCGGAAGCATTTCGCTCAACGGTTCGCACATTGACATATTCGGTTCCCTGAGTGCTCCCGCGGGCTCCATTGCCATCGCGTCCGGCAATACATCGACTGTCTGGGGGAATAGGTCCGATCCCACGCTGGTGATCAACCCTGAGCTCACGCCCGACAACGACATCACCATCGGTGCCGGCGCGGTGCTCAGTGCGCGCGGCCTGTGGGTGAACGACATGGGCAAGTCCGCCGATGCGCTGATCGGCGACCGCTACGCCAATGGCGGCAGCATCTCGCTGACCGCGGGCCAGGTTTATGCGCCGGGGACGAATAGGGATGGCACCGGCTCGGTCATCCTGCGGCCGGGCAGCACGCTGGACGTATCCGGCGGCGGTTACGTCAAGCCCAGCGGCGAGGTGGAACTGAACCAGGGTGTCCCGGTGGGTCATGGCGGCGACATCGCCCTGCAGACCTATGGCTCTTCCCAGGGGAGCGATGCTTTCAATGGCAGCGGCGGCACACCCCCGCCGGTGCTGGACAGCGGTGCGCTGGTGCTGGGCGGCAACCTGCTGGGTTATGGCTTCAGTGGCGGTGGAACACTCACGCTGCAGGCCGCTTCCATCCAGATCGGCGGCGACCCCAGCGCCTTGTCGACGTCGAACGGCCTGTATCTCGATCCCTCGTTCTTCAGTGGCAAGGGCTTCGACCATTACGCACTCACCGCGGTCACCGACGGCATCATCGCGCCCGGCGCGCAGATCCACGTCTCCCGGCAAAACCTGCTGCCCGACTACCAGGCGCTGCTTGCCGCGCCGACCGGAACGGACCTGTACGCCGCGGATGCAGCGCACCCGGGCGGCATCTATGCAACGGTGGGTGCACTCGATGTCTACCATCGCTACGTCACGCGGGATATCTCGGCAGGACACGGGCCCGGCTTTTCGCTCAGTGCGGGCCGCTATCTGGATTGGCAGGTCAGCTGGGCTAATCCCGAGTTGGGCGCGCCGGTCTATCAGGGCGTGAGCGGCTCCGTGGTGCTGGGCGAAGGGGCCAGCATCGCGACCGACGCGGGCGGCGATGTGGCGCTGCAGGGTACGCAGGCGACCACGGTGCTCGGCAGCATCGATGCGCCCGGTGGCGCCATCGATCTTTCCACCCGGCGACTGGTGCGCGGAGCCGGTCTTCCCAGCGTGACGCCGGAGCTGTGGCTGGGCTCGTCGTCCGTGCTGGACGCCTCCGGCGTCTCGCTGATCAATCCGTGGGCCAGCGCGGTCAACACCATCGATCCGGCGACAGGCCGGCTGGGTCTGGTGGTTCCGCGCAGCGGCACCGTGCTCGATGGCGGCAGCGTCACGCTGACGGCCAACAACGGCTATCTGGTGGCGCAGCAGGGCAGCGAGATCAATGTGTCCGGTGCTTCGGACCACTATGACCTGCCGGCGAGCGGCAGCGTCCTGGGCGGTACGAACCCGTACGTCAGCACGCCGGTGTGGAGCGATGCCGGAAGCATTGACCTTGCCGCGCAGGCGGGGCTGTTCTTCGACGCGGGCCTCTCCGCGCATGGCGGCAGTGCCGAGGCCGAAGGCGGCAGCCTTGGCATCGTCGGCCTTACCCGCACCAACCCGATCCAGCGCGAGGCACCTGCGGCGACCGCCATCGTGTTCCAGTCATCGGGCAATCTCGTCCCGACGGGTCTGGCCCCGGGCAGCGCGGTGGAATCGGGCACGCCTTCGGGGGTGCTCCATTTCGCGGTGGATCGCCTTGCGGGCTCCGGCGTGACGTCGGTGTCGGTCGGTCCGGATCTTTCCACGTTGTACAGCTCGTCGGCGAAGCAGGTCGTGCTGCCGCTGGCTTTCGCAGGCGACACCAACCTCACGCTGGGCCGCTCCTTCACCGCCAATGTCTCCGCGCTGCAGGCGCTTCCCGCGGGCGCGACGGCGCCGGGTGCGGCTAACGGCTACACCACGGGCAACGCGAACGTACAGATCAACGCGCCCTACGTGGGCATCACCGGCGTGGGCGTCAATGCCGACGGAATTGCGGTGGCGACCCCGATGACGCCGGCGGCGCTGGCGGGCGATGGGCGGCTGCAGGTCAACGCGGACTTCATCGACCTGGGTGGCTGGCTGAACCTGCAGCGCTGGGCCAACGCCGACTTCCATTCCACGGGCGATATCCGCTTCTACGAAACGCCCGCGTTTGCCTACTCGGGCGGCGCCGGCAACGCGGGGCTGCTGTTCACCACGGGCAACCTGCAGTTCCAGGCTGCGCAGATCTACCCTGCGAGCGACTACGCCTTCATCGTCGATGCCAACGCTTCCGGTTTGAAGGATGCGGCGGGACAGGCACTGACCACCACGGTCACCTTCCTCCCCAACGGCAGCAGCACGACGCCGCTTTCCGCTGGCGGCGCACTGCTGGTGGCAGCGGATCACATCGAGCAGCAGGGTACGCTTCGTGTGCCGTCCGGCACGCTGGCGCTCGGCGTGAGCGATCCCGTCGCGCAGGCCCGCGCCTTTGGCGTGGATCCCAGCCTGTATCCGCTGGCGGTCACGCAGTCGGTGCATCTGGCGCCGGGCAGCCTTACCTCCGTTTCGCTGGGCGGGCAGACCGTGCCCTTCGGCACCACGGTCGATGGCGTGGAGTGGCGCTACAACGGCGATCCCAACAGGGACTCGGCCGACCTCACGGCCGCGCCGGCCAAGCAGATCGAGATCAACGGCAGCGCGCTGTCGCTGGATGCGGGCGCCGGCGTGGACGTATCGGGTGGCGGCCATTTGCAGGCGTCCGAGTGGGTCACGGGCACCGGCGGTTCACGCGATGTACTGGCGCAGTACCAGACCAGCTACGAGAACAGCACTGCGGGCATCAAGGTGCCGCAGTACGCGGATGGCCGCGCCGTCTATGCGATCGTACCGGGCTATGCCTCGCCCGTCGCGCCGCACGATGCGGCATTCGACAAGCTCGGCAACGCCGCGCCCGCGGTAGGGCAGCAGGTCTATCTGTCGGGTGCGCCCGGCCTGCCGGCGGGCTACTACACGCTGCTGCCGGCGCAGTACGCCACGCTTCCGGGCGCCTATCGCGTAGTGCAGGACACCAGCGCGACGGATACGGTGTTCGGCCGCAGCGCGGTGCAGGCCGACGGCACGCTCAGCGTCAATGGCTACTTTGCCGACGCCCTGACCGGTGCCCGCGGCGCCCGCAACACCACCTTCCTGCTGCAGTCGGAAAGCGTGTGGCAGCAGTACTCGCAATATCGCCTCACGGACGCGGACACCTTCTTCTCCAGCCTCGCCACCAAGGCCGGCCAGATCGCGCCGCCGGCCGTGGCTGATGCGGGCCGCGTGGCGCTGGCCGCCACGCAGTCGCTCAACCTCGGCACGACCTTGACGGCAACGCCAGCCGCTGGCGGGCGCGGTTCGCTGGTGGACATTTCCGACAAGGCAATCGAGATCGTCGACGCAGGGCAGGCCGGTACGGACGGCTATCTCACGCTGTCGGTGGATGGTCTCAATGCGCTCGGTGCGGGCAGCCTGTTGATCGGCGGTTCGCGGCAGTTCACCGGCAGCGGCTACCAGGTCAGCGTTTCGGCCGACAGCGTGGTGCTGGCCAACGACGCGGCGCATCCGCTGCAGGGCCCGGAGGTTCTGCTTGCGGCGGACGGCAACGGCAACCCCGGCGCGCAGGGCGTGGTGCTGCAGGGCGGCAGCGCCCTGGCGGCCACCGGCAGCGGCAACGGCACCGGCAGCATTCCGCTGATCTTCGGCCAGGTGGCCGGTACGGATGCCGCCGGCAATGCCCTCGCCGCGGTCAAGGGCGACGGCGCGTTGCTGCGCGTGTCGCAGAACGGCACGGCCGCGGTGGTGCGCAACAACACCTCGGCGGCGGGCGTGGGGCAACTGGTGATCGGCGCGGGCGCGCGCGTGGATGGCGGCAGCGCGCTGACGCTGGACGCCAGCGGCGCCACCAGCGTGGATCCGACCGCGGCCCTGTCGGCGCAGGCCATCGACAGCTACAGCAACCAGATCTCGTTCCTCGGCGCTGGCGCCACGCTGGCGCCGGGCACTGGAGGATTCGTCATCGGCGCCGACACGCTGGGCCTGCTGCGCAACGCGCAGAGCCTGACGCTGCGCAGCCGCAACGGCATCAGTTTCTACGGCAATGTCGATATCGACCTGCCGCACGACCTCAGCCTGAGCGCGGGTACCTTCATCGGCAACGGCGGCTCGGTCACCATCGCGGCGGACCGCCTGAGCCTATCCAACGACCTCGGCGCGAGCAGCGCAGCGTTCTCCAACGGCCCCGGGCAGTTCACGGTTCGCGCCAACGAGCTGGACTTCGGCAACGGCAGCACCGGCCTGAGCGGCTTCGGCAGCTTCAGCGCCACGGCCGCGCAGAGCGTGCGCGGGCAGGGCAACGGCGCGTTCCAATTCGGGGCGGCCAATGTCAGCCTCGCCACGCCGTTGCTGCTGGCGGACAACGCTTCGACCATGCAGTTGACCACCAGTGGCGCCCTCGATGTCACCGGCTCGGCGGGCGTCGCGCCTGCGGGCGTGATGGGCGGTGCGCTGCAGCTGACGGGCGGCTCGGTATCCATCGGCACGGCGGTCGCCGCGCCGGCCGGCAACCTCGACATCGAAGCGACGAATGGCGATGTCACCGTAAGCGGTGGCGGCAGGCTCTCCGTGGCCGGCATCAACAAGACCTTCTACGACACCACCACCTATGCGCCGGGCGGCGCGCTCAGCATCACGTCCGACCATGGCGCGGTGAATCTTGCGCCGGGTTCGGCCATCGACTTTTCCGGCGCGAGCGCGGGCGGCGATGCAGGCAGCCTTACGCTTCAGGCCGGCACTCAGGTGGCGCTGGGCGGCCGCTTGTCGGGCGGCGCCGGCAGCGGTTACCGCGCGGGCTATTTCACCGTAGGCAGCGGCGGGGCGCTCGATCTGGATGCGCTGGTGGACATCGCCGGCGGCGCGGGTGCCACCGGGCTGTTCCAGGCGAGCAGCGGCGCGGGCAACCTCGTGCTTTCCGCCGGCCACACGCTGGCGGCACAACGCGTCTATCTCAACGCCAACGGCGGCGGCGCGGGCGATGCCGGCGGCGGACAGGTGCTGATCGACGGCACCGTGAACGCGGCGGGCGCGTCCGGCAGCAACATCTCGCTGTACGGCAACAAGGGCGTGGACATCGAAGGCCGCCTGATCGCGACCAGCAGCATCCCCGCGCAGCGTGGCGGCACGGTGGCCATCGGCACGAGCGGCACGCCGGGCGGCGGCTACAACGGCACCTACGGCTATGAAAACGTGGCTGCCGCCGACTCGGGCTATATCCACCTGGGCAGCGGGGCGGTGATCGATGTGTCGGGCGGTTCGTCCGACAGCTTCTCCGGCGGCTCGGTCAGCATGCGCGCGCCGCTGCTGTCGGATGGAGACGTGCGCATCGCCGTGGACAACACCTCGTCGATCAAGGGCGCGCGCGTCGTCACCATCGAGCCGTATGCCATCTGGAGCACCAAGGATACGACATCGGGCAGATACCATTTCGACGGCGTGATCGATCCGGCTGGCTGGTACGGCGATACGCCGCTCAGCGGTGCGCCAACCCTGGTCGCCGGCCAGTGGGCCGATGCCAAGGGCAATTTGCTTGCCGCGCCCACTACCGCGGACCAGCTGCAGCAGTACCTGCAGAACGACTATTTCATCCCCACCCAGGCCAATGGCGATCACGCCGGTTTCTACGGCTACATCGACGGCGACGCGAGCAAGGGCGCCGGCACCTTGATGGGCTACGTGCAGCAGCCGGGCTACACCTTCGGCAACCGCTATGCGGGCATCGCCAACGTGCAGCTCCGGCCGGGGATCGAGCTGGACAACCCGGCGGATGGCGCGCTGCAGGGCAAGATTTCCGTCCTCACCAACTGGAACCTCGGCGCCGGCACCACGCAGCCGGACGGCAGCATCGTGCTGGCGTATCGCTACCAGGGGCTCGCGCCCATCCTCACGGTGCGCGCTGCCGGAGACCTGGACATCCAGGCCAGCATCACCGACGGCTTCTATCAGCAGAACAGCGGCGCGCAGCTTGCCGACCCACCGCCACCGCCGGCGCCGCCCGCGCCACCGCCGTCGGACAACGGCTATGCGACCGCGCTTGCCGCGTACCAGGCCAGCCAGCAGTACCTGGATGCCAACAACCTCTGGAACGGCACCATCAACCTGCATGCCGGCAACGCCGCGCAGGGCTATACGCCGGGCGGCGGCAAGGCAAACATCACCGCCGACCCGTATTACCAGGCGGTGCAGGCGCCGTTGACCGCGCAGTCGGCGAACTACTACACCAACTACGAGGCCTACATCGGCGACATCGGCAAGGGCCAGGTCGGCACCTGGGCCTACGATTTCTACCTGATCAACAACGTTCCGAGCCGCTACTTCCTTGCCTATTCGCCAACGACGCTGGTGGCGCCGCAACCGGGCGCCTATACCGCGTATACCGATTACGTGTCGGCCTACCAGAGCTGGCTGCAGTCCAACTTCGGCAGCGCCCCCATCGCCAAACGCCTGACCACGCCTTCGCCCCTGTTGTTGCCGCTGGACACGGACTACACCGCGTATACGACCGACTACGCGAGCTACATCACGGGACACAAGGCGTATTTCGGCTACGTGTTCCAGCGCGTGGGCTCCCTTTCCATCGGCACGCAGCTTTTCTACGCGCCGTTCGCGCCGGCAGCCGATCCGGTTGAACCCGCCTACAACCAGGCGCTGACCAACTATCGGGCCACGCTGCAGTACCTGGATGCCAATGGCATCTGGAACGGCACCATCAACCTCAAGCCGGGTTCGGCCAGCGTGGGTTACACGCCGGGCGGCGGCAAGGCCAGCCTGGCCAACGATCCGTATTACCAGCCGCTGCAAGCGCCCCTGGCAGGCCAGTCCGCCAATTACTACACGAACTACGAGGCCTATATTGGCGAGATCAACACCAACAAGAATCCTCAGGGCCTCACCTGGGCCGGTGCGTTTGCCGCGTACAACAACAACTCGGCTCGCTACTTCCTGGCCTACCAGCCCACGCCGCTGATCGCTCCGCAACCGTCGGCCTATACCGACTACGCCGATTACGTGTCGGCTTACCAGGCCTGGCTGCAAGGCAATTTCAATGCGACGAGCGCAAAGCGAAGCACCACACCGTCGCCGCTGCTGCTTCCCACCGACACCGACTACACCGCTTACACCAGCGACTACGCGACGTACATCACGGGGCATCTGAACTACTGGAGCTACGTGTACAACCGCGTCGGCAGCACATTGATCGGCTCGCAGCTTTTCTATGCACCGTTCGCACCGGCGGCCAATCCGTTCACGTCCGGTGGCGGCACGCCACCGCCGCCCACCCATGTGGATGTCCCGGCGAGCGCCGTCAACAACAGCCCGTCGAACATGCCGTCGCTGGGCAGTCCGGCATCGCTGCAGTCGGCCACCTTGCTCGGCGGCTCCAGCTCGTCCTACCGCTTCGTCGCCGGAGCGGCCGCCGGCGGTGCCGACCCGCTCGCCACGGTGGCCAACAGCGGCAATGTCTCGTTCGATGGCCATTTCGCGTTCGTGGACAGCCTGACCGCACCCTCTGCCAGCCCCTACAACGGCAAGACGTGGTTGTTCCCGACCACCGTGCGTACCGGCAGCGGATCCATCGACATCGCCTCCGGTGGCGATATCGACTGGCTCGACGCCGCCTCGCCGGCAGCCGTCTATACCGCTGGCGTGCCTGCCGATGGCACCACCGCCAGCACGGCCGTGTCGGCCATCCGTCCGTCCTGGATCGATTCGTTGTCTGATCCGTACATGCCGAACATGCTGAGCACCGGCCAGGTGAATCCGGTGCAGGGCGGCGACGTGAGCCTTGCCGCGCAGGGCGACATCAACGCCATCCAGTCCGTGGTCGATACGACGGGGCGCGTGACCAAGGGGGCTTCCGGCACCGACATTTCGCAGTACTGGTGGCAGTGGATGCAGACGGGCAATGCCGCGGACGGCAGCGCATCGTCGATCAACTTTGCCAACTTCGACCAGGGCGTGATGAGCGTGGGTGGCAATGTATCGGTGACGGCCGGCGGCGACATCAGCCAGCTTTCCGTGTCGCTTCCCACCACGTGGTATGCGAACGCCAGCCGCACCGGCATCACCACCGTGGGCGGCGGCAACCTGAGTGTGGATGCGGGACGCAACATCCTCAGCGGCGCGTACTTCGTCGCCAAGGGTACGGCCGACATGCACGCGGGCGGGCTTATCGGCAGCAACCTCAGCTATACCGTGCCATCGTCAAATTCCAACTTTGGCGGCATCACCAGCGGCGTGTCGACGCTGCTGGCGCTGCAGGACGCGCAGTTCAACGTGCAGGCCAGGCTGGGCGCCGATATCGGCGGCATCTACAACCCGTCTTACCTGGCGGGGGGCGGCAACACCAACACGGCATCCATCAACAGGCTGCTTCCTGCGCAACGGTTCGATTCGCAGAGCTACAGCCCCAACTCGTCGGTTCAGGTGGCTTCCGCGCAGGGTGACGTTGTCCTCGACAGCCTCAGTGTGCCGGCCATGCTGTTCGACACGGCCAATGCCCAGCTCACAAGCGAGTCCGGCCTCAATCCGGGCGCCATCCTGCCTTCGACGATCGACCTGCAGGCACTGTCGGGCAACGTGGACATGCGGGGCGCGGGCGCGCTGTATCCGTCGGCCACGGGCAACCTGAGCATGCTGGCCGGCGAGAACGTCAAGCTCAGCCAGCAGGTCTACACCATGCAGGCCAATGGCGTGGATGTATCCAACCTTGGCCTGATCGACGCGTCGGCCGACCTGCTTCCCTCGGCGCTGCAGCCCAGCGGCTCGGGCGGTGCTTCCGCCTCCAATCTGTGGGCGGCGAGCTACCTCATGGGTGCCGACCCGTCGCTGTTGCACCAGGCCGACCCGTTGCACGCCGACGATGCGGATCCGGTGCGCATCTACGCCATGGGCGGCGATCTGACCGACGGCATCACTTCGCCCACGGGTTTCCTGTATCGCTCGCTCCTGCTGTTGCCCAACAAGCCGGCCTTGGTCTACGCCGGCAGGGACGTCGTGAACCTGTCCTTCTCGGGACAGCACCTGCGAGACGCGGACGTCACCCGCATCGTCGCGGGGCGCGATATCTACGACGGGCAGATCAGCACGAACTTCTTCATTAACGGCAACAGCGGCAAGAAGGACTATGGCGCCTACACGCTTGCGCCGGCGTTGCTGCTCGGTGGTCCCGGCAGTTTCCTCGTCCAGGCCGGGCGCAACATCGGCCCGCTGGCCAACCAGACGGAGGTTGCGGGCAATGCCGCAGTGGCGACCATCAACCAGGGCGGCTATACCGGCATCGAGACCATCGGCAATCTGATCAACCCGTACCTGCCGCATGAGAGCGCGGACATCGACGTGCTCTATGGCGTGGGACCGGGCATGGAGGTCGGTCGCTTCATCGCCAGTTACGTGGACAGCACCACCGATGGCGTCAACCTGATGCCCGAACTGGTGCAGTTCATGGAAAGGCGCGTGGCCGGCCAGGTGGTCGATACCGGTTTCGCGCAGGACAAGCTCACGGTGAACCTGACGCCGCAGCAGGCGCGGGAACTCTTCGGCGAACAGCCCGACTACGTGCAGCGCCAGTTCGTATCGCAGTCCCTGTTCAAGATCCTTGCGCAGGTGGGCGCCGACTACAACGACCCTTCCAGCCCTTACTACGGCAAGTACGCGCGCGGCTACGCGGCGATCGGCGCGCTGTTCCCCGCGTCGCTGGGCTACACCTCCAACGGCGCCGGGCAGGGCGGGGTCAACGGCGCCGCCACCACGGTGGACACTGGCGACCTGGATATCCGCAGCTCCACCATCCAGACCCAGCAGGGCGGCGACATCACCATCCTGGGGCCGGGCGGACAGGCCCTGCTCGGCAGCACGTCGGCGCCGCCTGTCATCACCGATAGCAGCGGCAACGTCATCGCGGGCCCCAACAGCATGGGCGTGCTGACGCTGGAGAAGGGCGACATCAACATCTTCACCGACCGCAGCGTGCTGCTGGCGCAGAGCCGCATCTTCACGGAGCAGGGCGGCAGCCTGGTGATGTGGAGTTCCAACGGCGACATCAATGCCGGCCAGGGCGCCAAGACGACCGCGGAAATTCCGCCGCCGACCTATCTGTGCACGTGGGACGCATGGTGCCGCATCGATGCGCGCGGGCAGGTCAGCGGCGCCGGCATCGCGACCCTGCAGACGATCCCTGGCGCACCGACCGGCAACGTGTACCTGATCGCGCCACGCGGCACGGTGGACGCCGGTGATGCGGGCATTCGCGTCTCGGGCAACCTGATTGTCGCGGCGGCGCAGGTGGCGAACGCGGACAACATCCAGGTGCAGGGCGAAAAGATCGGCGTGCCGGTGGCGGCCTCGGTGAACGTGGGTGCGCTCAACGCTGCTAGCGCCGCGGCCAATGCGGTGACCAAGGCCGTGGACGACGTGAACAAACAGCAGCAGGACGATGCGCGCAACAAGCTGCCCTCGGTGATTTCGGTGCAGGTGCTCGGCTTCGGCGATGGCACCGGCGCCATCAACGACAAGGATCGTCGCCGGCGTTACGACCCCAACAGTCCGGTGCAGGTACTGGGCGCGGGGCAGCTCAGCCTGCGCGCAAAGGAACAGCTGACGCCGGAGGAGCGCGCACGGCTTGCCGAATAAGCGCGTGGCTGCGATGGCATGGACTGGCGGCCGGTGGTGTTTCATCCCGGCCGCGCATAAACCGAATGGAAAATCCCGGATTGACCATTCGAAAATCGGCAGTCAAGCGAATCCGGCGCGCCCCGTGCGCCGGCCTGGGTTCCTTATTTCCGGTTAATCGATATCGAACCCGTGCGATGTAATGGATTATTCATTCCAATGGCCATGGAAATACCCGGAGAGCTTCGGGATAACGGCCGCCTCGCGGCATTTTCCCAGGCGTTGCGACAGCTTATCGACGCGCATCAGGAAAGGGCGGCGGAGCGTTTGATCGGACAATGCAGCCGGGCATTTTCGAGACGGCTGCTCGAATATCCCGTGGTGGCCTGGCATGCGCGCTCCAGCTACGTGGTGCGAAACCGGCTGCGGCGCAAGATCGACGCGGTGCCCGAGGCGCTGGCCGCCGACACGCTGCTGCCGCTGGTGCCCGTGCTCAATGTCTGGTGCCAGGAAGGCCGCCGCAGCGCGGTGCGCGGCGTCGTGCGCGAGATGGACAGCCGTGATCTTCACGAGCTTTCGTCCAAGCCCGGCCTCGATCCGGAGGTCGCGACGATGATCCGCGAATTTATCGATTGACGCGAAAGTGTGATTTGCGTCGTGATTTAAATGCTCGCAAAACTTTCATGCATTCATCACCTGCGTGACATCGTTTGTGTCATGCCAAATTTGTCCAATAAAAAACGGCGAATATCGGTAATGCCTGCGTCATTTTCATTTACTTCAATTCTTAATCGCCGCGTCACTGTTGCAACGTAAAACATATTTGGCCTCCATTCCGGAGGTATTTCTGCCAAGGGGTTTGTCATGATTTTCGGGTCCAATGGAAATACCCGCATGAAGGCGCTCGCGGGCGCGCTCGTTCTTGGTATGGCCGCTGTTGCATCGGCCGCTCAGGCTGGCACCAACCTCGTGGGCGGCGGCGCTACGCTGCCGGCCCTCGGCTACACGGGTGCGGACGTTTCGCATCGCCTGCTGTCGCCGGTGGAAGGTTCGCTGCTTGCCGCGTATTCCGCCCAGACGGGCAACCCGCAGACCTACTACTGCCAGACCGGCAGTGGCGCGGGCAAGAACATCCTGGCCGGCGGCACGATCGGTGGCGTGAGCTACAACGTGCAGAACGCCTGCCCGGACAGCCCGACGCCGACGGGCTTCGGCGCCAATGACACGGGCGTCGGCCGTCCCGACCTGACCCAGCCGAACTTCGCCGGTGCGGATTCGCCGCTCAGCGCCACCGACTACAACAACTACCGCACGAATCGTCCCACCAGCTACCCGGTGGAGTTCCCGGCCGTCGCCGGCGCGGTCGCCATTGCGTTCAACAAGTCCGGCGTGAGCTCGCTGGCGTTGAACGACACGCAGGTCTGCCAGATCTTCTCCGGCAAGATCACCGACTGGAACCAGATCTCCAGCGCTTCCGGCCCGATCAAGGTCGTCTACCGCTCCGACGGCAGCGGCACCAGCTTCGGCTTCAGCAACCACCTGTCCGCCGTGTGCGGTGGCACGGCCAGCCAGCATTTCGTGACCGACCAGGCCTTCACCAACGTCGTCGCCAAGTTCTTCACCAGCGGCCTGCCGTCCACCTGGAGCGGCCAGAGCGGCAACCCCGCCGTTGCCAACGCCGTGGCCGCCACGGACGGCACCATCGCCTACGTCGAAGCGGCCAACACGCTGCCGCCGGGCGTCGGTGCCGCCACCGTCAACGGCAAGGATCCGTTCAATGACTTCGGCGCTTCGCCGCTGTCCATCAGCAGCACCAGCATCAACTACAACAGCGTCATCAACGGTGCCGACGCCACCACCGGTCGCCCGGTGATCGCCGCTATCTCCGGTGCGCCGTCCACCCAGTGCATCGCGCTGGTCGATCCCTCGGCTTATGCCAACCCGTCGTCGGGCTATCCGATCGTGGCGGTGTCGTACCTGCTGGCCAACAGCGCGCACAACGGTTCGGACACCACCGCTGTGAAGAACCTGATGTGGGCGCCGTACAACTCCGCGATCACCAGCCAGGTCAGCACCATCGGCCAGTTCACCGGCCTGTCGTTCCTGAGCACCAGCCTCACCCAGACCCAGGTGCAGGGCTGCGTGGGTACCTGATCGACTTAGCAGTGGTTGTTTTGCCGTGGAACGTGGGAGAGGGCGGGGGCTCTCTCTCACGTTCTTTTGCATGTAGGACAAGCTGTCATGCGCGCGTGGCAGCCTGTGGCGAATCATGGCGTTCGAGTAGGCTTATGTCTTCGCAGGCGGTTGCACTTCATCGTAACGACTCGGCGTTGGCCGACGAGGCGCCGCTGTTTCGCCAACTGCTCGCCAAGGGGCGGCTGAAGGATACCGACCTCGCCCGCGCGCGCCGCCTGCACGAGGAATCCCCCGACGGCACGCTGACGGCCTTGATGGCGCGGCTGGGCCTGGTGTCCGAACGCGACCTGGCGGAAGCCTGGTCGGAGTTGCTCGATACGCCGCTCTTGTCCGCGCGCGAGGCGCCGGACATGCCGCCGGCGGAGCTGGATGTGTCGGTGCGTTTCCTGAAGCAGCAGCACGTGGTGCCGGTGCGGGTGGGGGAGGAGGGCCTGGCGCTGGTGGTGTCGGACCCGGCCGATCCGTATCCCTTGCAGGCGATGCAGCTGGCGGCGGGGCGGCCGGTGGCGATGCGCATTGGCTTGCGTTCGGAGATCGATGATCTGATCGAGCGCTATTA